>Ga0210405_10001748_pt1 | contig 23904 bp, 21 predicted proteins | sample IncBWH11MmetaG_FD_155492 | JGI IMG/M metagenome (GOLD analysis project Ga0210405, IMG submission 155492) | Forest soil microbial communities from Barre Woods Harvard Forest LTER site, Petersham, Massachusetts, United States - Inc-BW-H-11-M | ecosystem: Environmental > Terrestrial > Soil >... | reverse complement strand
GATGATTTTTCCTTGTTCACTCTCTCGATTTCCGGCTTACCTCAGCAATGGGATTCGGTGTCTCCGATCTCTTTGAATCTGCGTCCGCCAGATCTGGGTCCAGCAGATCTAAGCCCGCAGGATCCCGAGCTGCCTCCTCCCTACCACAGCGGTCAGGTCAACGAAGTTCTTTTCGCCAGTCGAAATGAGTTTGCGTCCGAGCGCACGAGATGATGATGCAGTTCCGTCCGTGCGTGGCCGCAGTGCTTTTGGGATTGTTTTCCGTTCTCTGGTGTATTTCGAGTTGGGGTCAGTCCCCTTTCCCGCCTCGCCTGCCAACGCCGAAGCCGGTCAATCCCGCCCAGCTTCGCTTCACCGATGTGACCGAGAAGTTAGGCATCAACTTTCGCCATCAGCCTGGGCTGACCTCGCAGAAATTCATCATTGAGAGTTTTGGCGGTGGTGTCGCGGTGTTTGATTACGACAACGATGGCCGTCCTGACATTTTTTTCGCAAACGGAGCGGCGATCAAAGATCCGGTTGGCCCAGCCGATCACCCGGAAAAAACCGACCCCTCTTTTTGGAACCGCCTTTATCACCAGGAAAAGGACGGGACCTTCACTGATGTGACAGCAAAATCGGGCTTATCGGGGGACGGTTATTCCTTTGCGGTTGCCGTCGGAGATTACAACAACGACGGCTTTGACGATCTTTACGTGACTGGTTTCGATCACAACCACCTCTACCGTAACAATGGCGACGGCACATTCACCGACGTCACGGAATCGGCTGGAGTGGGCGCGAGCGGCCTTTTGAGCGGGGCCGCATGGGTCGACTACGACAACGACGGATTGCTTGACTTGATCGTTCTCCGTTACGTGCAGTGGGACTTCAACCTCGGCACGCGATGTGGTACGCCCGAGCATCGCCAGTTTTGCGGCCCGGAAAAGTTTCCACCATCAACTCTGACTCTCTACCATAACGATGGCGGCGGCCATTTCACCGATGTCACCGCCAAGTCTGGCCTCGCCGATTTGAAGATCAAAGGCCTTGGGGTTGATATCGGCGATTATGATCAGGATGGATGGACCGATGTTTTTATCGCCAATGACAACTGGCCGCAGATGCTGCTACATAACAATGGTGACGGAACGTTTGAGGAACGCGGCTTTCTTGCCGGCATCGCGGTTGATGAACACGGCCATACTTACTCCGGCATGGGCGTAGACGTGGCCGACTACGATAACGACGGCTGGCTCGACCTGCTGGTCGACGACCTGAGCTTCCAGCGCTACTCCCTGTATCGCAACAATCGCGATGGAACCTTTACATATTCCAGCTCCAGTACCGGACTGGCACAGATAACCGCGAAGATGGCGGGATGGGGATTGCGCCTGGCCGACTTCGACAATGATGGCCTCAAGGATATATTTGTCGCACAGGGACATGTGAACGACGGCATCGATGCGGAGATTCCAAGCATCCATTATCGTCAGTCCCCTTTGATTGTTCTCAACACCGGATCTGGATTTCAGGATGTATCCGCGCGGGCAGGTCCAGTGTTTCAGGAGCACTGGGACGCCCGCGGACTGGCAATCGGCGACCTGCATAACACAGGAAGACTTGATGTGGTCGTTTCTGCGAATGACGGTCCCGCGCATGTATTGCGGAGCGATCTCTCTCTCCCTCGCCATTGGCTGACGCTGAAGCTCGAAGGCACCAAGTCAAACCGCGATGCGATCGGCGCCACGGTCAAACTCGTAACTGCCGATGGAAATCACCAATTTGCGACGGTGAAGACCTCGGGAAGTTATTTTTCGTCCAGCGATGCGCGACTGCATTTCGGACTGAACGACCAGGCAACCGTCGCCAGGATCGAGGTGCATTGGCCCAGCAAAATCGTTCAGACATTCGTCAACATTCCGGTAGATAGGGTGCTGGTGATCTGCGAGACTTCAGACCATTCGTTCCAACCTTTGGAGCGCAAGCTCGACGTGCGGGAATCTCCATGTCTCGCTTCCCGCGAGGTCGGCCGCTAGAATCGTGTGCCGGAAGTAAAATTCGTCGGAGGAAGCTCTACGATTGCTTTGCCGCACTATTTCTTGTACTTTTACCCATTCCGATCGAGGTACGTCTGATGCATTTTGATCCCACGCGGCGAGGATTCCTTCAGTCGTTCGCGGCCGCTATGATGGGCGTGGCGGTCTCGCCAGCGGCTCGAATGTGGGCGAATGTCGCCACTTCCTCGATTCGTTACGTGGATATCACGAAAGCTGCCGGAATCGATTTCGTTCACTATACCGGTGCCTTCGGGAAGAAGCTTCTGCCTGAAACCATGGGTTCGGGATGTGCCTTCATCGATTTCGACAACGATGGCAATCCGGATATTTTGCTCATCAATGGCATGGATCTGCCCGGGCACAAGCAGCGGCGCGCCACGATGAAACTCTATCGTAATGACGGAAAGGGTTCATTCACCGATGTAACTGTGGAAGCGGGACTCGATATCGAAATTTTCGGCATTGGCGTTGCCGTCGGCGACTATAACAATGATGGCTGGGACGATATCTATATCACCGGCGTGGGCGACTCGCGGCTGTTACGCAACGATCATGGCCGGTTCCACGATGTTACCGATGAAGCGGGGGTCCGCAATACAGGGTTTGGTACCAGTGCTGCGTGGCTCGATTACGACCGCGACGGAAAACTCGACCTGCTGGTCGCCAACTATGTGGACTGGACAGAGAAAGGCGATCTTTATTGCTCTCTCGACGGTTACACCAAGTCTTACTGCACGCCGGAGTCGTACAAAGGATCTTCGTGTCGGCTATTTCACAATCTTGGAGAGGGCCGCTTCGAAGACGTGACGAAGCGCACTGGTCTTTATGATGCAACTTCGAAATCCCTGGGCGTGGCCATTCTCGATTTTGATCAGGACGATTGGCCAGACATTGCGATTTCGAATGATACCCAGCCGAATAAGCTCTACCGCAATAACCACGACGGTACCTTCACCGAGATGGGGATGCAGGCCGGCATTGCTTTGGACGAGCGCGGAATTGCCCGCGGCGCCATGGGCATCGATTCGGACGACTTTGACCGGTCAGGGTATCCAAGTCTGGCCATCGGAAATTTTTCCAACCAGATGGCCGCTCTGTATCACAACGTGAAGAACCGGCTTTTCATTGACGTGGCGCCAACGGTCGGCATCGGGCGCGATACCTTGCTTTCGCTCACCTTTGGACTTTTCTTCTTCGATTACGATCTGGACGGCTTTGATGATTTGTTCCTTGCCAATGGCCACGTGGAAACCGATATCGCCCGTATGCAGCCGCGCGTCGGCTATCCCCAGGTCCCCTTGCTGTTTCACAATGATGGGCGTGACTCTCGCGGAAACGCGCGTTTTACCAACGTCGGGTCGAGCGTGGGATTCACTCGCCCCTACGTTGCGCGCGGCGCGGCATATGCAGACATTAACAATGATGGCGCGCTCGACATCCTCGTGTCCACCAATGGCGGTCCCGCCTACCTGTTTCAAAATGCCGGCGTCACGAACAATGGCTTGCGAATCAAAGCCGTTGGCCGCCGATCCAATCGCAGCGGCATTGGAGCTGTGGTGCGCGTACAGACTCCGGCAGGCATTATGTCCAAAGTTGTTCATTCCGGCTCAAGTTACTGTTCGCAGTCGGAACTTACACTAACCTTTGGTATGGGCACCCAGACGGTTGCTGAACAGGTCGAAATCCAGTGGCCTAGCGGCGAGCACGACATTCTCAAGAACCTTGCGGTGAATTCAACTTACACGGTCGAAGAAGGCGGAAAGATCTTGAACGCGCGGCCCTTCAAAAAGACAGCTTGACCGCCTCCCAGGTAATTTCAAGTGTGTTTCATGGGCTGCATCCGTTAGCGGCGAGATCAGTTGCCAGTGAACTTCTCTGCGCTGGTTCGGTCCCGTTCGGAGTCGTGACTTTGCCTGACTTCGCGCCGGTTGGCCGTCGGCCAGGTTAAGCGCAACGGGATTCGTGAGGCGTGAGTCAGCCACAATAGCAGCCAACACCGGGGCGAGATCCGCGCGGTGAATAGCGTAGGCGACCTTACGTGAGGCCGTCAGTACGGGACAGCGGTGTGACTGTGCAGGTAAGAAGGCGCTGGCAGAGCTATAACACCGCCGACATGCTCGTCCCCGCGGCTGCGAAAACATCGGCCGCTTCCTGCTCTGCGATCGGAATAAATGCCTGCAAGATCGTAGGATCGAATTGCGTACCGCTGCTGCGCTGCAGGCGCGCGATCGCTTCGGTGTGCGAAAGGCCCTGCCGGTAGCAGCGATTCGAGATCATCGCGTCGAAAGCGTCGATCACACAAATGATTCGGGAAACCAGCGGTATATCGTTGCCCTTGAGCCCGGCAGGATAGCCGGTTCCGTCCACGCTCTCGTGGTGGTGTAGGGCAAAGAGGCTGGCTTCTTCGAGGCCGGGGAACAGCCGCAGGATGGACCAACTGTATTCCGGATGGCGATTAATGAGGGCGCGTTCCTCGGGCGTGAGTGCGCCCGGTTTCTTCAGGATCGCGTCGGGTACACCGATCTTACCGACGTCGTGAAGTAATGCGGCCACTTCGACCTGGTAGAGGCGTTCCTCCGGAATCTCCATCTTTCGAGCCACGCGCAGCGCCCATTCCGCCAATCGAGTGCTATGGACTCCAGTGTTTATGTCCTTCAGGTCGAGCATCTGATTAAACGCGCAAACCACAGAGTTGCGGAAAGCGAGATGCTGCTCTTCCAGTTCCTTGACCCGGAGCACGAGCCCAGACAAATCCAGTCCCGAATTTAGAGTTGCCGCCATGTCTTAGTGGGCCCGCGTTCCGTTTTCACTCTTTGCTACAACAGATGGCACGATGCAAGCGCCTGGTATGTATCCAGGCGTCCGAAGCCAAGATTCACATTCCCGATGTAGTGGGCATTCGCCAATCCGAGTGGAACCATTCGGCTGGAACAGTTGCCGTTAGTCCCCAGCATGAGAGCGGCTGTGCCGGCCACGAAGGGAGTGCTGAACGATGTGCCCCAACCAGCGGCATAGGTTCCCCATGGATAGGTGGTGACAACGCCTTCTCCCGGCGCAGCCATAAATACTGGCGGCACGCCGTAGTTGGTGAAGGTGGATTGGACATCGAGATTCGAAGTCGATGCGACGTCGATTACACCAGGAAGCCCACCGGGATAAACCATGGTGTGCTCGCCATTGTTGCCGGCAGAGGCGACAGATATTACACCGCGGCTGTTCGCATATTTGATAGCGGTTGCGAGTTCCGGAGAGTAACTCGTGTAATTGAAGCTCATGTTCATAACCTTGGCGCCGTTATTTACGGCATAGTAGATAGCGCGCAGGATGTTGGAATCATATGCGGTGCCGGCTGCAGTGAACGCTTTAAGTGGCATGATCCTGGCTTCGGGCGCGACGAGGTGCACTATGCCGGCAGTCATAGTCCCATGACCAAAGTCCGAGTACGAGCCGCCATCGAGCACTGCCACCGTGCGCTGATCGAGCACCGCGACCGTGCGCTGGTCCAGGGTCGCCGGTTGCGCCTGATTCAAATTTGGACTGGCCTGGACGTCGTTCATCTCCGAACCGCCACTGGTGTTGGTGGTGAAGTCGTAGCCGTTGACCAGAACACTTTTCAGAACCGGATTGGCGGGATCGACGCCGGTATCAATCACTGCGACCGTCGTTCCGGCGCCGGCAACGTTAAATGTTGCCTGAGTTTGAGCCGTGCGCACCAGTTGATTCGAGGGCTGCGCGATGTAACCGTGCCAAACCGTTGCCCCGTAGTAGGAAGCCGGTGCCTTGTCGGTTAGATACGAAGGATCGGAAAAGGCGTACTCTGGCACCGCATTCACAGTCTGATCGACTTCCACATCGAGAATGCCTGTCTGGAGACTGAGCCGAAGCAGCGACGTCACTGGATTTAGGACAGCGGGGAAAGTGATCAGGAACAGCTGCCCGTTGGGGTCGCCAAGGCCGGTGACGACCTTACAGCCCGTCAATAAACAAGTGAGGTTGAGGCCCGGCAGTCCGAGCGAGTCGCGCACGATTAGACGCGTTTGTGCCTGTGCTGCTGGCGCGCAAAAAGTGGTCAGCAGTAACAGCAGGCACGCTACCATGCCCGCACGCTTAAGACTCGTATTTGGTTTTAACTTGCCCATCGTTTTCCCCTTTTGATCCAATGCTAGTATTGAGAGTGTAGAGTGGAACCTTAGTGCTTTCTACTTACACCCGTACTCTTTCTGAAGTAACTCGATCTGCTTCCTTTGGTAACGTATGCTTGGTTACCGTTGTCTCAAGTTCGTCAACGGAATCCACACTGTGTTGTGGCTCTCCGCCTTGATCAATAACCAGAGAAACTCCTTCGCTTCAAACTCCATCTGAAATTCCCCCGAGGCATTGGCCACGGTAGTGCCAAGCACATGATCTTTTTCTGTCGTCAGATCAATGGTTACGTTGTGCCAGGGCCGCACTTCCCGCTTGTCCAGCACTTGACCGACTAAGTGAACTCTTTTGGCTTTCGAACGTCGGCCAAAACTCAAATCCACCGTCAAACCATCAGCCTCGTAAATGACTTGCCACATATTCAGTTCGCCGCTACGCATACCCGCCACTAGCGGCTGTGCTAAGCTGTCAAAAACCAGGTTGGCCAGAGTCCATTTTCTCGGTTGCTGCACCGCTGTCCTGCCGGCAAAACCCAGCTTTATGAGGCGCACCAGATACTCCGGCGGCGTAAACGCAGCTTCGTCGGTCGCCAATCGTCGGACTCGGGTCCAGGCATCGAGGGTGGTCTTGCATTTTGGACAGCTTGCATCGAGATGTGTCCTGATTTCTCTTCCAACCTCGACTGCGCCGACTCCGCGGACAAAATCGATCCAGGGCTGTTCCGAAAAGTGCTCCATTGTTGTCCTCTTCGCTTTGGGGGATTCAGCTACTTGGGGGCTTACTACAAAAGAGATGGCAGAGGGTCAAAAAATACAGTTTCCGGCGAATAAAATTCGATTCTCATTACCCCTTTCCTATCAATAAGAAAGGAGCCCAGTAATAAGGATGGGGGCAATGCTCCCGCAGGCGGATCGACGCGATTTGCATCGCATCCGCTTTCGAATGCCCTCGCTGCAACCCGGAATAGAACTCGACCATGAAGTCTTTGGTGCTATCGTCGTTGACATCCCACAGGCTCAAGACAAGCGACTGCGCTCCTGCCTGCAGTAGGCCACGGACCAGTCCCATCAGTTCGTCCCCGGGCGTGACCACATTCAACCCAGTGGCGCAGCCGCTCAGCACCACCAACTCGACGGGCAGTTGCAGATGAGCCATGTCGTACAAGCTGAGTTGCGATGACCCAAGACGAATTGAGGAAAACATTGGGTTGTCCTGGCGAAAGTATCCGTGGGTGGCGATGTGCACCGACTTGCTCCGCGGCCCATAGGTTCGCAGCACATCTTCCGTCGCATCGTTGCCCATGAATAGTTTGGCGTTCGGCAAAATTCGAGCGATCGCCTCCACCTCCGTTCGAATGGCGGGCGTTCGTTCGTCGGGCACGCCGAGGATGAGAGAATCGCCGGCCGCGGTAACCGGTTTCATCTGGCATTGTGCGTAAACGGCAGCGCTAGGGGCGTAAGAAATCGCGAATCGATCGATCAGGTACGATTCGCCATCATGCAAGGCATGAAACGGAACGTAGTGAAGCAATCCGTGCGGCACAAAGACGATGTGCCGAGCTTCGAGCAGATGATGCCGGATCGGTGCGATGAGCTCTTGATACAAATTCTTGAGATGTGCCTGAGCCGATTCCAGCAACGCCTGGCCGAAGGTGGCAACATACTGAGGATCGAGGCGGAATTTCGACATCTGGAATTGCAGAAGCTGCAGTAGCTTTTGAATTCGGGTTTGCACCGTCACCTGGCAGACCTGAAGGTTGTCTCGGGTCAGCACGCACGCGATGCTGCGATCCTGCGCGCAAAAAAATTCAACCAGCGCGGTATCGCTGGGAAGCGCCGACCGGATTTGCTCCATTGACATGGCGGAGGAGACCTGCACGCCCGCTTCGTTCGCCTCGGCAACGGTGGCTTCTTTCACGGCGCGCAAGAAATCGGCTTCCCGCGAGCGAGCCTGTTGCTCGAGTTGCTGTACCCGCTCTTGCGAGCGCTCCTCCGGACGGAGTTGTTCACGCTCAATCAGGTTGTAGTACCAGTTCAATTCTTCGCGAAGGTTGCGGATCGATCGCACCAGTTCGCTTTGTCCTAGATCGGCCGCGGCTGGCACATGTACTGGCTGGTTGAGAAGATCGATCAGCGTTCGGGATTTTGCCTGCTCGATGTACTCGAATGCCTCCGCAAAACTATTCGGACGGCGCAGGCAAATGTCGACCAGATTCTCGTAGACTTCAAGTTTGTTCTCGAAGAAAGCGATCTTCAGCTCTTCTCCTCGCAGGCTGCTGCGCAGGCGCTCGACTGCCGCGCGGGCTCGGCCGTAAGCTACATACGCCGCGTCTTCATTTCCGGTTGCGCGCTCTACCTCGCCCATCAGAAACTCCGCCTGATAGAGGAGCGTCGGCGAGTCGAGATTCTCCAGATCGGCCAGTGCAGCCTGACAGTGCTGCTTCGCGAGAGCCGCGTCGCCTAGCCGTAATGTGATTCGCGCCAGCAAGAGTTCCGCGAGCACCGCCTTTCCTCGCATCGGCGAGGTTTGGAAGAACGCGTGCGCCGCCACACAAAACCGTCGCGCTTCAAACAGGCGCCCCTCGGTGAACAGTAACAGCGCCTGATATAGGTCGATCAGGGAAGGCCAAACCTGGTTCTGGTCGCGAACGAACATTTCTTTGACCGAGGCAAACAGCTTCACCGCCTCAAAAGCCTGCCCCTGGCGGCTTGCGGCAATCGCGGCAAAGCCCAGGGCTTTGGCGGCTTCGTAGCCAAAACCTAGCTTGTGAAAGGCTTCGTTCGCGGCCCGTCCTAGTTCTCCGGCCTCGGCGCTCAGATTCAATTCAAGATAGATCTCGGAAAGGTCAAGATTGCAGAGCGCGAGTTGATAGGCATCGTTTGCTTTCTTTGCGCTGACGGAAGCGTCCCGAAGCATTTGAATCGCCCGGCCGTACTCTCCGCGCAGGAAATACAGGTAGGCGATGTTGTAATCGGCGTAGGCAACCAGAATCGGCATGTTCTTCCGCTCGCAGTGCCGTCGCGCGACCTGGTGCAACTCCAACGCCTTGGGGAAATCGTTCAAGCTGATGTGGCACAGCGACAAGTTACTCAGAACCGCTGCAAGCCCCTCAACATCATCGTGAGCCAGCATCTGCTCGTAGGCGCGCTCGTAATACGCGAGTGCCTCAGTGAATCGATCCTGGCGGTGATAGATGTTTCCAATATTGATTTCCAGCCGAGCCAGCCGGCGTGTGTTGCCTTGTTTTCGAAAGATTGCACTCGCGCGCTCGCCCGCAGCCAGCGCCTCGTCGTACCGGCCCAGCAGCAACAACGACTGAATCGATCCGCTCAATGTCCGGGCGAGTTCGGTTTCTTCCCCAGTTTTCTCAAACAAAGCGATGGCCTGCGCGTGCAGAAGAATGGCTTCACCGTGCTCGTCCAGCGCGTACATGGCATTTGCTTGTGCGCGGAAGCTGCGGGCAATGAGGCTTGGAGTGCCAAGAGTTTGGGCGATGTTCAAGGCAGCATCTGCCAGCTTTTTGGCGCGATGAGTATCGATTCGAACTTCCTGCCAAACTTTGTCGGTAAGAATCGTTACGATCTCTTCCCATGCGGCGCCCGGGTTTTGTGTGACGAACTGAGTGTGGCCAGAGGCATCGTCGAGCGCGAGTAGGCGCTCGATCATCGCATCCGATTCGGTCTTCTGAACCGCCTGGACGCTCATTCAGAAGCCTCTCTTTTCAAGGTGTTTTCTGAGATGCGCCAGGCAACGGGCCCGGATCGCGCCAATCGAACCGGTTGCCATGCCCAACTCGTGCGCGATTTCGTCGTAGGGACGGGGCGGAAGCTCGAAGAAAAGCAAGCGAACCATCTGCTCGCACTTCTCTGGCAATTCTGTGATGGCGTCGCGAAGAATTTGTTCCTGCTGGAGTTGCACCAGCATGTGTTCAGGAAGATCGTCGGCATCACTGGGAAGTCCGGCGTCACTGTCTGTGCCCTCCGGTTCAAGCTCAACCAGCCGGGCGGCGGCGCGCTGGTGACGGAGGCACTTGTGATAACAGGTCTGCATCAGCCATTTCGGCAAGGCACGGTGTTCTCGGAGTCGCGGCAGCTCCGAAAGCAAGTCCACACATACGGACTGAAAGATGTCCGCTGCATCCTGGTACATGCCAAGCTTGATTGGAATCGAATAGATGAGATTCTTGTACTTATCGATCAACGCCGACCAAGCTTCCTGATCACCCTGTAGGCAGCGGCTAATCAGCTGCGCGTCGCAAGACTCCGACTCCGCCGACCGTTCCTTTTGCCTGCCTGTGGCCGCTCCGGTCATCGAACGCCAGCATTCTCCAGAGCCGCACTACGGACGTAAAGTTCGTCCGTGTTCCACAAGGTGTAAGGGTCAAGCACTGCGGGATGGAAGTTGCCGACCCTGTTGTTCGCGCCCGCAAGAATGTTCGGCGTTCCCAGAAAAATAAACGGCAGGTTTTCCGCGATCAATTGTTGCGCGCGATCATACAGTTTCTTGCGCCGTGCATAGTCAAGCGTGACCATCTGTTGTTGCATCAATTGGTCTAACTCGCGTTCCCAGTCAGTCGCCGGATGAGTTTCACCGAGGTGCCATAAGTGCGATGTCCCCGAATAGGCCCATACATTCATCTCCGGGTTTGGGTCCGCATCTCCGCCGCCCAGCGCCATGATTGCGGCATCGTAATCGAAGCTTTGAAATACGCGATCAATCAGGGCACGAAATTCCAGAGGAACAATATGCACTTGCATGCCCAGGTGCGCGAGGTCATCCTGCAGCAGAGTTGCCATCTTCATGCGCTGGCTGTTGGATGAGCTGGTGATGATCGAGAATTCGACCGGCTGCCCACTTGCGTCCAGCAACTGGCCCGTGGAGTTCCATTTGTAGCCAGCCGACCTCAGCAGCTCGCGAGCTCTCTCGATGGACCGCGACGGATGTGGGATCGCTTGATTGATCCACAACTTGTTGCCCGGCCCAACGTTGCCCCACAAGGCCGTTCCACGCGCCCCGTAGACCAAGTTCACAATCGACTCTCGATCGACTGCCGCCGAGATCGCCTGTCGAAACTTTAAGTCGCGAAACCACGCTTGCTTCTTGGAAACGTCGTCCAGTTTCTTCCCGCCAAGATCATTCAGGTTGAACAACAGGAAGTTATATTCAAGGCTTGGTCCCATATCGGCGAGTTGCAAGGCAATACGGGCTTTCTCGCGCGACAGCAGGTTGTAATTTTCCGCGCTGAGCCGGCTGATGATGTCAGTCTCGCCCGCCTCAAAGCGCATCACTTGCGCATCTTCGGTGCCCACAAACAGAAACACGAGTTCGTCTAAATACGGTAGCCGCTGGTTTTCGTTATCGACCTTCCAATAAAAAGGATTTCGCTCCACCACGATTCGCTGCCCCGGCACGTACTCTTTGAGCCGAAATGGACCCAGTCCGGCAATTTCCGAGGTCCGCACATTCAAGGACCACGCCTGCGCGAAATGGCCTTCGCGATAAGGCTTCTCCAGCAAATGCTTCGGCAGCACCGCGAGCCCATCAAACAATCTCTCGGCCGCTGCATAGGGGCGCGGCAGAACAAATCGTACGGTATACTGATCCACTTTGGTAACTGTGATCGGCTTGCCATCGATGATCAGCAGGTCGCGCTGCGGCGAATCCACTGCCTCATCCATGTAGACGCCGAACGAGAAAACTACATCGTCGGCATCGAAGGGAAACCCATCGGAGAAGCGAATCCCCTTGCGGAGTTGCAGGGTAAAGGTCCGGCCGTCGGAAGATATCTTCCAGGATTTCGCCAGCGCGGGCTCCGTTTGTTGCGAAGATCGGTTGATCTCGATCAGATCGCCCATAAGACGCCCGATTACCTCGCGCGAAACCGCGTCGGTAGCCATAACCGGGTTGAGCGTCTTCGGTTCGGAGCGTTGGCCAATGGTCAAGTGTCCGCCGTAGCGGCCAGAGACGTCAGCCATCCGCGCAAGTTCTTCTCCGGGTTTCGCCGCCTCGGGAACGACCTTCGCGGCAAAACATGCACCCGCGAGTAGACACACATGTAGCAGGGTTAGGCCAGCAATTCGCTTCATATCGGACCCTTACCCCACAGAAAAATGTCCTGGGATGTTCAGATTTTAACCGGAATGGAGTGCATCAGCGAGGTAACCATAGAGTACGGAAGTAATGATCAAAGCGCCCGCAGGAGCCAAAAGCCATCCATAGGAGACCAGTATGCTGTACTGCTCGAGCGCACTCAGCATATTGCCCCAACTCGGCACCGGCTCACTCACTCCGAGGCCAAAGAAAGAGAGCGTCACTTCGGCGGCAATATACTGCGGAACCAGCAGCGCCGCCTGTGTTATCAGTACCCCGAGCGCTTTCGGCAGGATATGCCGTCGCAGAATATAGAAATCGGATCCGCCAAAACCACGCGCCGCCAGAACGAAGTTGCGGTTTCGCGAGCTGAGAACGATTCCCCGCACCAGCCGTGCCGGCCGGGCCCAGCCAATCAAGCCGATCACGCCGGTCAAGAGAAAGAAAGTGCGGAGCACACTCAAATGTAGCGGCAAGAATGCGCGCACGCCCAGCAGGAAATAAAGCCAGGGCAACGAAAGAAAAAGCTCAGTCACTCCCATCAACGACTCGTCAATCCAGCGCCCATAGTAACCTGCAACACTTCCGAGGATGCCTCCTGCCAGCAGAGCAATGAAGGTCGCCGTGATCCCAGCCGCAACCGAAATCTGGCCGCCGAACAGAACGCGAGAGAATTCATCGCGTCCGTAGCCGTCCGTCCCGAGAATCAGGATTTTTGCTGGCTCGACAACGCCGAACAGATGGACAAATGCTTCGTGAAAGCCAAGAAGCTTGTAACTTGACCCGCGAACCAGGAAGCGAACAGGATAAGCGCGGGTCCGGTCTTCTTGATAACTTCCGGCTTGATCTCCGTTTAATACGCGCGTCGACGCGTACACGAACGGACGAAAATGGAATCCAGCGGCGTCTTTGAAATGCAGCCGTGTGGGCGGAGCATAAGGCAGTTCGCGGTCTTGGGTGGCTGGATTGCAGGGCGCCACAAAACCAGCGAACAATAGAATGAGGTGCAATCCTGCGAGTGCGGCAACCAGGATAGCGGTCTTACTGCGCATCCGAACCCTCCCTGCGAATTCGCGGATCCGATGCGAGCAGCATGATATCGGCAATCAGTCCGCCGCCGAGCATAAATAGCGACGAGAACATGATCCCTCCGATGACAAGATAGAGATCTCGGGAAAGCGTCGCCTCGAGCATCAAAGGCCCCAAGCCAGGCCATCCGCACACCGCCTCAACCAACATCGATCCGCTGAGGAGTCCGGCCAGAGAAAATCCGAGAAGCGAAATGGCAGTGTTGGCGGCAACGGGCAGCACGTGCCGGAAGAGGACTCTCCCGGGCGTGATTCCGAATCCGCACGCGGCCTGGACATAAGGCGCGTCCAGCACTTCGAGGACGCTGGCGCGAACGTGTCTCACGATTACGGTTGTTTCACAAAGCACCAGGATCAGCGCCGGCAGCGCCAGATGAAGTAGGATGTCTTGCAATTTCCTCCGGGTAGATAGGCTCTCGAAATCAACCGAAATCATTCCGCCAACGCGCAGAATCCGCCAATGAACCGCACCTGCGAGCAAGCCCACGGCAATCACAAGTTCCGGCACAGAAACCAGGAATGAACTGCCTACAGTGACCGCTTTATCCAACAGTCCGCCGCGCCTGCTCGCCGCCCATACGCCTAACGGAACGGAGATCAGCCACGTCAGCAGAAGCGCGGTGGTCGTGAGCAGCAGAGTATTTTTCGCCCGGCTCCACAGCAACGGCGCGACGGGCACGTTGTAAGCGATGGAATAGCCAAAATCGGCGTGCAGAGCGGATTTCACCCAGCGTCCGTATCTCAATAGCAGGGGCTGATCCAAGCCGTAGTGGGAGCGCAGCGCCGAAATCGTTTCCGGAGAAATCTGCGGGTTCAACCTCATTTCGTCGAAGAAAGTTCCGGGCGCCATTTCGGTGAACAAGAAGCAGAGTGCCGACACTCCGATCAGTAACAGAACCGCGCGTATCAGCCTGCGTGCGAGGTAACTCACGCAAGTCCACCGGTGATGGCCGCCAGGTTCGATGCAGCGGTTTTCGCTGACGTCAGCAGTCTCTTCGTCGCCTCATGTTTGGGGCTGGAAATGATCTGCCCGGTTGGGCCTATTTCGACCGTCTTTCCTTCAGACATAACTGCAATCATGTCCGCCATCCGCGCGACCAGGGCCAGATCGTGGGAAATCAAAAGATAGGTCAGGGAACGAGCCGCTTGCAGTTCGAACAATAGGTTGGCAATTTGAGCCTGAGTCGATAGGTCAAGTCCTGAAAGTGCTTCATCGAGAACCAGAAGCTGTGGGCGCAAAGCGAGTGCCCGCGCCAGCGCGAGCCGCTGACATTGTCCGCCACTGAAGTGAGATATCGATCGGCGCATCCAATCGGGAGAAACCCCAACCTCGATCATCAGGGCGCAGACTAAATCGCGACGGTCTTTGCGATTGCGGCCACCATAGCCCGCACGATCATTTATCTGCAGAGGCTCCTCGATGACCTCAAGGGCTGAGAAGCGGGGATTCATCGCGGTTACTGCGTCCTGAAACACCATCTGCATGCCGATGCGAAAAGGGGCCAGGTCTCGATCATGCAACTGAGCGATGTCTGTGCCGCGAACCAGAATCTGTCCGGCATCTGGCCTTTCGAGACGCGTAACGCATCGCGCCACGGTGGATTTTCCCGATCCCGATTCTCCGACCAGCGCCAACGTTTGCCCGCTCGGAATCTCGAAATCGGCACTGCTTACGGCGGCGACGGGCACGCGTTTCCGCCACAGACCACCCCGGACGTATTTTTTAGAGAGTCCTTTTACGAGCAGCAAGTTTTGGATTGGTTCTCCGCTTTTTAACAAGTCAGCTGGCAAATGAGTTGACCATTTACTCCCCGTACTTGAAACAGTTCACAGGACGTGAAGGCTCGGGCAGGAATTCACCCGGATAGCGGCGTGAACAAACGTCCATGCGCTCGACGCAGCGCGGAGCAAACCGGCAACCCACCGGAAAACAAGTTGGATCGAATGGTTCGCCTTCGATCGCCGGAAGCCGCGCCCGCACTCTTGATCCTGTGACCACAGGCATCATGAGCCGAACTAGGGCTTGCGTATAGGGGTGCAGCGGCCTCCCTAAGATTTCGGCACTGGTCCCAGTTTCCACGATGCGACCGGCATACATCACTGCGATGCGATCGGCAAATCCGGCAAATAACGCTGGATCGTGGCTGATTAGCAAAATCGCTGTCCCGTGTTGTTGCCGAATCTGCGCCAGCAACGCGATGATCTCTCCCTGCAGCGTTGCGTCTAGTTTGCTCGTAGGCTCATCGGCGATCAGAAGAGCTGGCCTGCACGCTATCGCCTGCGCGATTGCGATCCGCTGTCTCTGTCCACCACTGAGTTGATGGGGATATGCAGAATAGATTTGCTCTGGATGCTCGAAGCCGACTTCTCGAAGCAATTCCATCGCCCGCGTTCGCCGCTGCTGCGCATTACTTGCCCAATGCGCGCGCAGAACCTCGCCGATTTGCGAACCAGCCGTTATCACCGGGTTGAGCGCTAGGGCCGGGTCCTGCGGGATCCGCGAGACCAACCGCCCCCGGACCAAACGCAACTCCTTCTCAGTTAGGTTCAGTAGTTCGCAGCCGCGAATCAGGATTGTCCCGCCCCCGCATCTTGCATTCGGCGCCAGCAGTCGCAGCAATGCGCCCGCCAGAGTACTCTTCCCGCAACCCGACTCTCCCAAGATCCCGACGATTTCTCCAGCGTTGATGTCGATGCTAATTCCATCGAGCGCGCGCACTGGGTCGCTATCCTTGGAAAAGTACGTAATCGCCAGTTCCCGGACTTGGGCGAAATACTTTGTTGAGCTATCCACCTAGGCAACAGTCTCCCGTTCAGATTCTTGCCCATAACGTTTCCACCAGCAATTGCCTACTAAGGGGCGGGGCAGAGCGGAAGCTTTAGCTTGACTCGTTGCCCCGGCACGCATCCTGGGATAGAGATCAAAGTGTGCACTAAAGAAGTAGGGCCGTGGAAATCGAATTTAGAAAGCTATAGGTGATCGGCTGTGCAGTTATGAAATCAGGAGGTGTATCCGACTGCACGTTCCCCGGGGTTGGTATTCGAGCAGGGCCCACTGCCGGTAGTGCAGGTAGGGCCGAGAGCGTAAGGAGCGTTGTAGTCGCGACTTCCGCGGATTTCAAACCTTCCTACCAGCAATCACATTCTCAGATAGGGCCCGGCGTTGAAACCGTTCCAGAACTCTATAAGCTTCCTCGACGTACACGGATAAAAAGTAACCATCGAGCGTGCGTGCGCCGACACGGGCATAGTCGGGAACCTTCGCGTAAGTGCGAAATCCAAGCTTCTCCCACATCCGATACGGACCATCTTCGCTTACATCAATGTTGATGATGTCGCATCCTATTTCGCGGCACTTGTCAAGAATGACCCTCCACCCAGCCAGGATGTAGTTGCCAAAAGCGCGAGCTTCTGGCGCGCTGGCCATGCGCTTGACCTCCACCACGTGTCGTCTGGCCGGATTCAATTTCACCCGTTCCAGTGTTGCGATGGAGACGATGGAGCGGGCCTCTCCGGCGCGCGCGAGAAGCTGATAACAGTCGCCACGTACGATCGCTCCGCACACGGCAAAAATGAAGTCCTCGCCTTCGCGATCCGTCAGAGGGCAAGACATGCCGTTAGTACCCTCGTGGCTGGCTACAGCATTGATGATGGCGAGAATCTGCGCCGCGTCAATTTCGCTCAAACCGGTCGCCCACTCGAAGCGCATTCCACACCGTTCAGTTAAGAGCCTGGGCCGGCATACTGACATCGATTGCCGCCACTGCGGCGCCGGCTTCAGCGGCCTTGGAATTTTCCCCCGCTACCACATCCGCTACTTCAACAATATAAGCAACCAGCAGACTATGAAGGCGGACAAGGTGTCTCTTAAAACGAATCTGGTCCTCCGGTGTTTTAATCATGCGCATGCACATGTTCCACGCCAGATCCACATGGTGGTCGGTATCATCGATGCCGAGGTGCGATCGCGCGCCTCTTGTAGCTTCGTGACCGACAACCTTTCCATACCGTCCAGCCATGCCGGCTGTGTCCAAGCCGATACCGACTCGACGTAGTACGCACTCGACACCACACCCATTGGCCCTTCGTCGGCTAAGGTTTGATAAAGATAACCGGCGAGCAGTTCGGTGGCGAACAACGGCCTTGTTCCGTAGATCTCCTTGTCGGTGACCCCTAGCACGTGCAAGTCCTTGGCAAACAAGCGTCCGTGCAATCCCTCGTCGGCTGCGTATATACCCCACTGCTTGCACAGGACTGGGTCCAGATCCGAAGAATGCACGCACGCCAGCGGATTGATTTTGCGCATCCTCTATACGCAATACTGACTCGATGGTCGAGCGGATAAACAGTTCACGGCTGAAACTTTTCATGCTGGCCGCGACCCGACTATTTTGGGCCAACGTATCGGCGACCAGATCGGAGAGAAACTTGTCGCAATGTTTTCTGAATTCGGGATTCAAGACCGTATTGTAAGTATTTTCTTGAGTTACTTCGTTCCGCTTCTTGTTCAATTTCATAAATTGTGGATGTCATGCTGTCATTCCTCGCAGTGTTTCGCTCTTGTACCTTGCAATCGGGATAGGATCGTTCCGCAGGAGCATCTCCAAAACGCACATGGCAGAAATTTGCTTGTTATAAGCCTGACGTCGGATCCGGCTCGCAGGCCCGTCGATGATTTCTCTCTCAACTTCGACGCCGCGATGCGCCGGTAGATCGTGCATGAAGATTGTTCCCGGATGTGAGGAAGTAGATGTCGTGTATACCGTTCGCTGGCGAAGCGTGGGTGAGGAGCCGCGGGATTCCTCGTGGTTAACTCACTTTCATGGGTTTCAAGTAGATTCTGTGATGTGGCGTCGCATATTTGGCAGGCCACTAGGGTCGTGGATGAACTCAACAACCGCGTGATTCAGCTTGGCATTGCTGTGCGCGGCGGATACCATCGCATCGTTCGCACCGAATCCCTCAGGAGTGAGGACAGTGGTGTGCGTATCCCGAAATCTTTGTGAGAGCCAGCACCAATGAGGCGGTGGTATTATTCCACGCGCCAATGTATGCCACTCGCCATGCGGCTGTGGTGATTGTCAATATGCACATGCTCCAAAAAATACTGAACTTCGGCGTCCGGCCCGAAAACCGCGCGCATCATCTCCGCCATCTGACGGCAGGTAATTGCCCGGGGATGGAGTAGCTGGAACGATCCCGAATTAGTTCGCCGTAATTACAGCAGATTTTCAGGCGCGCTTTTTCAGGAAGTCATGGTCAAGCAGCAATATCTCAGATAGGCGCGAAGACCATGCTGTAGCCGGTCTCTCCATGGGTGGCGCCGAAAGCCTGCTGGTTGGGCTCAATCATATCGACGACTTTGCCTACGTGGGTGGCTTCAGTTCCGCCCCGTTGGGACAAAACGACTTTGGTTCAGTGTTTCCGGGCATAACAACCCAAGCAGCGCCAGCCATCAATGCCAGGCTGCGGCTGTTCTGGATTGCTTGCGGAATTGAAGATGGGCTGCTTGATCGAAATCAGAAACTCATTGCCTGGTTGAAGGAAAAGGTTTGCAACCCTCCGCCATCCAGAGTCCAGGCATGCATGTGTGGATGGTGTGGCGTGACAACCTGACGAAGTTCGCGCGCCCCTGCTCTTTCAATCAAAATGAAAACATGGGACAGAGGGAGAAGACCGACAGCCCTACATATCTTGAAACCAGCCAACCACTGTCGGGGCAAGCCGTTGGATAGGGCCAGAGAATGTAATTCGCCATACTTGTCATGGTTGTTGGCGAAAATCGCCGGTACACTCCCCGTCAATGAGCGCTAACGCCTAAGGTTCGTACAGCCTAACAAAAGAATGTAGTGTGATCCCCACTGAACTGGATATCATGCGACGATGGTCATCGTTGTCATGGAGCATCCGGCTCAGGGAAACTGTTGCCGGGGAGGCGACTGAGAAGGACGTACCGAAGCGAGGGGAATCCTGGTTCGAACAGTAAAGCTGATGGCGATTACCGGACCGCAATCCGTCCCGCGCCGGCGTTGGGGCATTTCGCTTTTGCTGGGATTCGGTGTGTTGGTGAATTACTTCGACCGGGTAAATCTCTCGGTTTCAAATGCTGCGCTTCACGATGCATTCGGCATCTCGACAGTGACGTTCGGATACTTACTCAGCGCCTATAGCTGGACGTACGCGGCATTTCAACTTCCGTCAGGCCTCATCCTCGACCGGTTCGGAGTGAAGCTGGTGGGCCGAGTTGGAACCTTTCTGTGGAGCGTGGCCTCATTTGCGGCGGCGATGTCGATGGGCGTGGCGAGTTTTCTGGGGGCGCGGCTTCTGCTCGGGGTAGGCGAGGCTCCCACATTTCCGGCGAATGCGAAAGCCATCGGGTATTGGTTCCCAGCGGAAGAGCGGAGCCTGGCGACGGCGATTTTCGATTCCGCTTCTAAGTTCGCCTCTGCTATCGGCGTCCCCGCTCTCGGGTTGCTGTTGGTGTGGTTTGGATGGCGATGGAGTTTTGCAGCGACCGGCTTCCTCAGTCTGTCTTATTTTGTTCTTTTTTACGTGTTCTACCGGAATCCCAGCGAAGACCAGTCGCTATCCGATATGGAGCGCGATTTCATTCGCCACGGGGGAGCGCAGCCCGAAGACCGAGTCCGGGCTGCGAAGGGCGCACCGCTCGGATATTTGCTGCGCCAACGAAAGGTTTGGGGCCTGGTCATAGGATTTTCGTCCTACAACTACACTTTCTATCTCTTGCTGACTTGGCTGCCGTCGTATCTCTCCTCAACCCATCACATCGATCTGCTGCATTCCGCTTTGTACACGAGCGTGCCTTGGCTCTTTGCAACATCAACGGACATTCTGATGGGGGGCTGGCTCGTGGATAGGCTGGTCCAGCGCGGGAGCGATGCATCATTCGTCCGCCAGGCAATCCTCATCGGAGGAACGACGCTCGGCCTGGGAATGCTGGGGGCCGCTTACGCGCAGAGCGCCACCATTGCCCTGATGTGGATTAGTCTGGCGATTGGTGGCTTATCTGCGGCCGCGCCTGTGGCTTGGTCCATACCTTCCTTGGTTGCGCCGAGGGAGAGCGTTGGTACGTTAGGCGGAATTTTGAATTTCGGCGGCCAACTCTCCGCCATCACCGCGCCGATTGCAACGGGTTATATTGCCCAGGCGACGCACTCATTCTTTTGGGCATTTGGCGCGGCGGCCGCATTTCTCATCGTCGGCATCGCTGCGTATGGATTCCTGCTTGGCCGGATCGAAACCATTCCAGAGCCGTTCCCTGTGGCGTTATAAGTCTGGGCACTCACCGCGGCGGGGCGTAATCTTTGGTAGTTTGTGTGCGCGAATTGTAGACTTCAAGTTTGCCGTCCGCCCAAACTGAGAGTTTAAGACAGTTGCCACCGTCGGGTCCGGGAAGGTTAGCGATAAAGAAATCGCTGGAGTTGTGTGCAACACCGCCTTCGTTAGAAAAATGAAGCTGCCAAAGGTCATCGAGCTTCGGAGATTTCCTGACGATGTCCCACGAAGAAGGTGAACCGCCCTTATCCGCACCGTTATCCATGATGGCAAGGCGCGGCGAAATGGCAGCGAGCAGAGCCGGACTGTTGCTCTGTAACCAGCCATGATGCGAGACGATGAAGACCTCGACGGAGCCCAGCTTGTTCATGGGGCAGACGAGTTCCAGTTCCTTGTTCCACGTAAGATCGCCCAGATCGAGAATCCGAACCTTGCCAAAGGTGATGATCGTACCTAGCGAGCGCGCGTTTTCGGTTTGATCCACCGGTCGTTGTTCGGTCTTGTCGCATGCGGGATTTTGCGTGCCCGCGCCGGGCAAAGGCTTCTGGAGTAACGCGCCGTCGGCGCTCACGATCTCTGCCCGAAGGCCATCGATTGGCAGGATGTCCCCTACTTTGGCGATACTTCGTTTGACACTGTGGCTTGAGACCAGCTTCTGGTAGTTCTCCCAGATCTGCTCCGTTGGCTGATCCCCCGGCTCACGGTTCACGCCGTGATCGATGAAGGTGCCAACAGGAATCTTCGCGAGGAGCTGTGGAGCACCACCGGCATGGTCAACGTGGTAGTGAGTGAGCAGAACGAAGTCAATTTTCGAGAGACTCGCCTTCTTTGCAGCCGCAACGATACGATCCGCATCACGTCCGGCATTGCCGGGCCAGCCCGTATCGATGAGCAGAGACTGACCCGCCGGCGTGACAAAAAGCGTGGCTTGGCCACCTTCGACATCCACAAAATAGATTTCCAGTGGCTTGCCCTGCGGCAGAGCCGAGGACGACTCTGCCAATGCAAAAAAAAACATGACGAATGTGACCCCAACCATTGCAGAACTGACGAGCGACCGCATGGGCCGTCGGATCATTTGATTTCTCCAGGGTTTAAGTTCTTCCCGGTAAATCATTTTACTTCTTGCGGTCGTTACACTAAACCCATCCGGCATCAATCACGTAGCTCTGATTGGTGATTGCCGAACTGTCGTCCGAGGTCAGAAACAAAACCAGGCGCGCCACTTCTTCCGGAAGGATCATTCTTTTCAGCGCCTGATTGGCCAGTATCTCGGCCTTGTATTCTTCAGTAAGCCACAGCCGCTGCTGGCGCTCAGTCAGTATCGCGCCGGGCATGATGCAATTGACGCGGATATTATGAGCACCGAGTTCGCGGGAAAGCGTTCGGGTCATCCCGACGATCGCGGCCTTTGCCGTAACGTAGACAACCTGATTGGTCGAAGGAATTACCCATGCAATCGAACTCATATTAACGATTGAGCCGCGCTGCTCTTTTTGCATCGATGGAATGACAGCCTGAGTCATGAAGAACTGATGCTTCAGATTGACGGCGATAACCTGATCCCAGTATTCAGATGTGACTTCCGCAGTCTTATGGCGAGTATCGTTCCCTGCATTGTTTACGAGGACATCCACTGCATGAAATCTACCCAGAATGACTTGAACTGTGTGTTGTACCTCGCCAATGTCGGTTAGATCGCAGTGGTAGTAAGCCGGCACAGTCGCGCCATCCAACTCGAGCCTTTTAATAAGTTGTTCCGCTGCGTCATCCTGAACATCCAGAAATGCGACTTGCGCATTCTGCATCGCGAACGCTTCGACGATTGCCTCGCCAATGCCGGTGGCGCCGCCCGTCACGATGATGATGCGATCGCGAAGGCTTGGATAAGAAGCAAATCCATTCGTTCTTTCCATGGTGCGATTTTCCTGATCATTCCTTCTAGTGCGATTCGCGCGTAACCGTAGTCCCACGGCGGCCAACCAGAAAATCGAGATCGGCGCCCTCCGAGGCCTGCATCACATGCTGCACGTACAGTTGTTGATAGCCCCCGGTAGCCGGCGAAGGAATCGGCTTCAACGCAGCCCGTCTGCGAGCAAGCTCTTCGTTCGAAACTTCAAGATGCAAAAGTCTTGCTTCGACATCCAGTTCGATGACGTCGCCATCCTCTACAAGAGCCAATGGTCCGCCAGCCGCAGCCTCAGGACACACGTGCAGCACCACCGTTCCGTACGCTGTGCCACTCATGCGAGCATCTGATACGCGGACCATATCCTTCACGCCTCGGGCAAGAAGCTTCGGCGGTAACCCCATGTTTCCGACCTCCGCCATGCCCGGATATCCCTTTGGGCCGCAGTTCTGCAGGACGAGTACGGAATTCTCGTCGACATCGAGCTCGGGATCGACGATTCGCTCTTTATAGTGCTCGATCGTGCGAAAGACGACCGCGCGGCCCCAATGCCGCATCAGGTGTGGAGACGCGGCAGAAGGCTTCAGTACAGCTCCATCCGGAGCCAGGTTTCCACGTAGCACAGCAATACCTCCATGCTCCACCAAGGGATTGTTCAACGGTCGAATCACCTCTTCATTCCAGTTCGGGGCGTCCTTGCAGTTTTCTCCAATCGACTTCCCAGTAACGGTGAGCGCATTTGAATGCAGCAGGTTCTTGCTGTCGAGGGCTCTGATCACCGCCGGAAGTCCACCCGCATAATAGAAGTCTTCCATAAGGAAGCGGCCCGAGGGCATGAGATCGACTAAGGTGGGTGTGTTGCGACCAATACGGTCCCAGTCATCGAGCGTCAGGGGAACACCAATTCGTCCAGCGATCGCAAGCAGGTGAATAACCGCGTTGGTGGATCCCCCAACTGCTCCATTGAGGCGGATGGCATTCTCGAAAGCTTCTTTCTTCAGGACTTTGGAAATACACAAATCCTCGCGGACTATCTCCACAATGCGGCGTCCCGACATGTGCGCCAGGACTCCACGGCGCGAATCAACCGCAGGAATCGCCGCGTTGTGCGGCAGTGAGAGGCCCAGAGCTTCCACCATGGATGCCATGGTCGAGGCGGTTCCCATGGTCATGCAGTGTCCGGCGGAGCGAGACATACAGGACTCAGCTTCGTTGAATTCGATTTGGGTCATCGTTCCGGCTTTCACCTCTTCGCTGAATTGCCAGACGACGGTGCCCGATCCGATATCCCCGCCATGAAACTTTCCGTTGAGCATGGGACCACCGGATACAACAATCG
>Ga0210405_10001747_pt1 | contig 23909 bp, 19 predicted proteins | sample IncBWH11MmetaG_FD_155492 | JGI IMG/M metagenome (GOLD analysis project Ga0210405, IMG submission 155492) | Forest soil microbial communities from Barre Woods Harvard Forest LTER site, Petersham, Massachusetts, United States - Inc-BW-H-11-M | ecosystem: Environmental > Terrestrial > Soil >... | reverse complement strand
CCTCATCGGCGGCGAAACTGCCGAAATGCCCGGCTTCTATCCCGCAGGCGAATACGATCTCGCCGGCTTCATCGTCGGCATCGTCGAACGCAAAAATATTCTCTCCGGCAAAAACGTCAAGCCCGGCGACACGCTCTTGGCACTTCCTTCAGCGGGCCTTCACACCAACGGCTATTCCCTCGCCCGCAAACTCGCCTTCGAAGTCGCCAAGCTCAAGCCCGACACGTACGTCGCCGAAGTCGGAAACAAAATAGGCGCCGAACTCCTCAAGCCGCATCTTTGTTATGCGCCCGCCGTGAAAAATCTTCTCAGCAAAGGCTGGGTCTCCGCCCTCGCGCACATCACCGGCGGCGGCATCCCGGGCAATCTCCCCCGCGTCCTTCCTAGCGGCGTCAAGGCCATCATCGATCTCGACGCTTGGCCCATCCCTCCCATCTTCAAGTATCTCGCCAAGCTCGGCGAAATCGATACCGACGAACTCCTTCAGTCCTTCAACATGGGAGTCGGCATGATCGTCATCGTTCCCGCCGACTACGTGAAAGATACCGAAGCCGACTTAAAGCGCCGCCGCGAAAAATTCTTCCGCATCGGCCGCATCGAGCGCGGCGACACCGGCAAGGCCCGCCTCGTCTATTCCGGCGCCCTGAATCTGTAGCTCAGGCCTTCAGGCCTGAGGCCTTCCCGACCCCTTCGCTTTCCTCTTCCGGCTCCAATACCACCACTCACACCTTTCCGCCGCCAAGCTCGGATTCCGCGCCTGCGCTACCGCCGCCTCAAACGTATCCAACACACAAATGTCCTGGTGCTCCCCCGTCAACCTCTGCAACTTCCCATACATCCTCTTCGGTTCCTGTTTCGCCAACTGCTTCACCGAACGAATCCCCAACATCTCAAAATCCCGCAACATCGCCGGGCCCACCGAAATCAGATCCTGCAATCTCCTTTGCGCTTGCATAAACGCTCCTTCCAATATTCGCTTTACTTTCGCCACTCGCAATTGCAAACTGTACCCTGATCCGCGCCCCGTTTCAACGCCTTTATCCCTTGGCTCCCGTCCATAGGTAAAAGGAGAAATCCCCATGGTAAAAAAAATCACCCCCGTCCTCTTCGTCAAGGAAATCGAACCCGTCCTCCCGTTCTGGCTCGAAAAGCTCGGCTTCACCAAAACCATCGAAGTCCCGGAAGGCAACAAACTCGTCTTCGTCTCCCTCCAAAGTGGCACCGCTGAAATCATGTATCAAACCTACGCCAGCGCCGACCACGATCTCCCCGCAATCTCCGCCGACGTGCGCAAAGGCCCCACGTTCCTCTATATCGAAGTCGAAAATCTCGACGCCATCAAATCTGCCGTCAAAGGCGCCGAAGTCTATCTCCCCGAACGCACCACCTTCTACGGCGCCAAAGAAATCGGCGTAAAAGATCCCGCCGGCCACTTCATCACCTTCGCCCAATTCTCCTGATTTGGAGTGCGAGGGAATCTCTCCCCTCGACTTCAACCTCTTCTCGCCCGGCGCCCCGGCACTCTTTTTGATTACTGATCGGCGCATTTGGCCGCCCTGCGCAGGTGTGTTAACGTTTTTTGTTTATGACCCATCGCATCGGCGTCCTCCTCAGCGGTCGCGGCTCCAACTTCGAAGCCCTCGCCGATAGTGTCTCCGCCGGCCGCATCCCCAACTCCGAGATTTCCATCGTCATCAGCAACAAGCCCAACGCCCCCGGCCTAGAACGCGCCGCCGCCCGCGCCATTCCCGCCCGCGCCATCCCCTCCAAAGGCCTCGAACGCGAAGCCTACGACCGCCAGGTCGCTGCCGTCCTCCAAGAACACAAAGTCGATCTCGTCTGCCTCGCCGGCTACATGCGCCTACTCTCCCCATTCTTCGTAGCCGCCTTTCCCCAGCGCATCCTCAATATTCATCCCTCGCTCCTCCCGTCCTTCCCCGGCCTCGAATCCCAAAAGCAGGCGCTCGACTACGGCGTGAAATTCGCCGGCTGCACCGTCCATTTCGTCGACGAAAATCTCGACGCAGGCCCCATCATCCTGCAATCCGCCGTTCCGGTCCTCGATTCCGACGACGAGCACACCCTTTCCGAGCGCATCCTGAAAGAGGAACATCGAATCTACACCCAAGCCGTAAAAATCATCCTGGAAGGGAACTACAAAATCGCCGGCCGCCGCGTCCTGCACCCTGTTTAACTTACGTGTCATCCTGAGGGCATCCGACGAGGATGTCCGAAGGACCTCAACAGAAAGTGCAGCACACAAAGTAAACTAGGAAGGTCTTCGACAATCCAAAAATGTCCTCCGCCAAATTCAAACCCGTCGACGAACAACTCGCCTACCTGAGGAAAGGCGCAGCTGAAATCATCCCCGAACCCGAGCTCCGCGCCAGCCTCGAAAAATCCTTCAAATCCGGCATGCCTCTCCGCGTCTACCTGGGCGTCGATCCCACCGCCCCCGACCTCCATCTAGGCCACACGGTAGTTCTCCGCAAATTAAAACACTTCCAGGACATGGGCCACACCGCCGTCTTCCTCATCGGCGATTTTTCCGCCATGATCGGTGACCCCACCGGCGTTTCCGAAACGCGCCCGCCGCTCACCCGCGACGAGGTCGACGCCAACGCCAAAACCTATCTCGCGCAAGTCTTCAAAATCCTCGATCCCGCCAAAACCGAAGTCCGCTACAACAGCGAGTGGCTCGGCAAACTCTCCGCCGAAGCCATCGTCCGCCTCTGTTCCCACTATCGCCTCGCCCGCATGCTCGAACGCGAGGATTTCCGCTCGCGCCTCGAAGAAGGCCATCCCATCTCCGTCCACGAGCTGCTCTATCCGCTCCTCACCGCCTACGACGCTGTTTCCCTCAAGTCCGACGTCGAGCTAGGCGCCACCGAACAAAAATTCAATCTCCTCGTCCACCGTGAAATCCAGCGCGAGTACGGCCTCCCAGGCCAGGCCATTCTCACCATGCCCATCCTCGTCGGTCTCGATGGCCAGCGCAAAATGTCCAAGAGTCTCGGCAACTACATCGGCATCACCGAGCCGCCCGATCAGATGTTCGGTAAGCTTATGTCCATTTCGGACGAGCTTATGTGGTCTTACATGGAGCTCCTAACCGATCGCTCTACATCAACCATCGAGAGCTTGCGCACAAATGTGAAGGCAGGAACAACCCATCCAAAGCAGGTGAAGGTTTCTCTGGCGAGCGAGATCGTACGTGACTTCTACGGTGAAGTGACTGCGCTCGAGGCCGCTAGGGAGTTCCAGCGCAGATTCAGTGAACGGCAACTTCCGACCGACCTCGAAGAAATAGTCATCGCGCCGTTTGGCCAAGGTTTATCCATAAAGTGGCGTGACGGAAGGGAACAGTTTGCGACTGGTTTGTCCACCACTGCGGAAAAGTGGTCGCGGCTTTTGGTCACGCTCGGATACTCAGGGTCGACTTCCGAAGCCGAAAGATTGATAAAAATTGACAAAGGATTTGATCTTGACGGTGACACGGTTACAAATCCGGCCGTCAAGCTTGATCTGACCCGCCCGGCGAGCTATGTCGTGAGAGTCGGCAAGAAAAAACCTCCGTTCAAGCTAATCGTTCAGCTAACCCAAAGTTGAGGCACCTCGGAGTTCCTTAGGCGCAGTGCCAGGTGTCACAGGACACGAGCCACAAGCTCCTCCACCCTCCCCGCAATCGCCGGCGCCGCCGTCAACCCCGGCGACTCAATCCCCACCAGCTGAATCATCCGCGGCACCTCGCGATCCGCTTCAATCACAAAATCCGCAATCCCTTTTTCGCCCTGCGCCTTCAGCTTCGGCCGCAATCCCGCATACCCCAACTGCAAATCCCGCTCCTCAATCTCCGGCAGCATCGTCTTCGCGTCCGCCGCAAACTCTGTAACCCCCATGCGATCCCGCTCGTAATTCTCTTTTCCTTCCACATACGTCGCCGTCGGCCCCACCAGCGTAGTTCCCCAAAGCGTCTTCGTAAAATGCACGCCCAGCGTCAACTGGTCGTGATGCGGCAGCGGGTACACCAGATTCCGTATCAACTCCGCCCGTGCCCCGCGAATTTCGCAATATTCCCCGCGTACCGGATAAATCTTCCACGGCCGCGGCCCCAGCATCCCCGCCACTTCATCCGCATACAATCCCGCCGAGTTCACCACGCACCGCGCCTCAATCGTCTCTTCCTCCGACTGCTCCTCGTCCCCAATCCGCAGCGTCACCAGCACCGAATCTTTCTGCGGCTCCAACCCCACCACCGCCGCGTAATTCACCAGGTGCGCGCCCTGCCCCTCCGCCACCCGCGCAAACGCGTGCACCAACTCCTCCGACGAACAAATCCCCGTCGACGGCACCTCCAACGCGGCATACCCCTTCACATGCGGCTCCTTCGCGCGAATCTCCGCCGCGTCAATCAACCGCAGTCCTTCCACACCGTTTTCTTCGCCTTTTTTCTTCAGCGCCGCCAACTCGCCTTCCTCGCTAGCATCCTTCGCCACCACTAGCTTCCCCGTAGTCCGGTGAGGCACATTGTGCCGCACGCAAAAGTCCTTCGTCAGCCGGTTTCCCGCCACGCAAAGTTTCGCCTTCCACGAATTCTTCGGGTAATAAATCCCCGAATGAATCACGCCGCTGTTCCGCGAACTGGTAGCCATCCCAAACTTAGGGTTTTTCTCCACCAGAAAAACATCCGTCCACCGCCGCGAAAGCGCCTCGGCCACCGCGCACCCCACCACCCCGCCCCCCACAATCAAAACATTAGCCCGCTCCATATTCACCCATCATCCCTCGGTGAAGGGGCACGATAAATCGTGCGCCGCCCTGTCCGCGACCCGCTCCTTCACTGTCCATCGGTCGCTGGCCACTCTTCCTACTGATCTCCCCCCAGCTCATCAAAAAACGCCCGACACGTCTCCAACCTGCTCCCCGTCCCATCACACACCGCAAACTTCGCCACCTTCCCCTTCTCATACCCATTCTTCCAAAGCGACGCCCCTCCGTACTCCCCGTCCTTATTCACCGCGTAATAATACAAATGGAACGTCGCCAATTTTTTCTTATCCCCGTTGTAGTTCCGCGCCACGCGTCCCAACGCCTCCAGGCATGCATCCCCCGGCTTCATCCCTTTCCGCATCATCTCCACAATCGTGTGCCCGCCCGAAATCTTGATGTTCTCCTCACCCTTTCCCGTCGACCCCGCCCCGCCCACGTCGCCATCCACATAAAGTCCCGCGCCGATAATCGGCGAATCCCCGACTCGCCCGGGAATTTTCCACGACAATCCCGAAGTCGTAGTCGTCCCACTGACTTCTCCCTTCGCATTCACCGCCAGGCAATTGATCGTCCCCGTAATCGGATCCGCAATCCGCTGCTCCGCATAAGCAATCTTCTCCGCGTCGCCGTCAAACAACTGCGTCATGTAGTCTTTCCACTCCGGGCTATCAATCCCCGGCCTCCAGTTGAAGCTCGTCTTCGCCTTCCACGCCAGCCAGATCTTCCGCGAATGCTCCGTCAGCAGGTTCATCTCCTCGAACCCTTCCGCCACCCCAAACCGCCGCGCGCCGTCGCCCACGATCATCACGTGATTCGTCCGCTCCATCACTGTCTTCGCCAACCGCGCCACGTTCTTGATCTTCTGCACGCTCGCCACGCTCCCCGCCCGCCGCGTAGGCCCGTGTATCACGCTAGCGTCCAGCTCCACCACGCCTTCCTCATTCGGCAATCCGCCGTAGCCCACCGAATCGTCGTTCGGATCGTCCTCCACAACCGTCACCGCGGCCACCGCCGCCTCCAGCGTGTCCCCGCCACCTTTTAGAATCTCCATCCCTTTCCCCAGCGCATTCACTCCATTCGCCGAAGAAATGATCACCGGCCGCGTTCCCCCCGCCGCGCGAGCCGCCTCCGCTTCCGCAACTCCCGCGTTCGGCGTTTCTCCAATCTCCAACCCTCTTCCAAACAAACGCCCAACCCCCGCCAGCGCCCCACCCACCACCGAACTCACAAAAAACTTCCTCCGCGTCCACAGTCCCATAGTCTCTCTCCTCAAATTGGCCTTTTAATTTTCACCACAACGTCGTCTCGCTCTTGTGGCACTCTATTCCAAATTCGCCGCAAAATGAATCCGCCTCTCGGCGGATTTCAGTTGTCTAGTACAAGCGTGGATTACTTCTAACAGCGTCCTTCAGATCGAATGGCGGAGCTTGGTTTAGGTATTCCGGATTTTGACTGGCCCCTTGCCAGCCGAATCGAGGGTCTTGCCTGTCCGCTAGGTAGGAGACATTTGGGTCGGAGCGTTTGTATCGAACCTGTAACGTTGCGCCTGGAAGTTCCTTCTGTAATTGGGCTGATTTGTCATGGTCGCAAAATATTACGAAGAATCCGGCATAACGCGTTTCGGCTGCTTGAAACGAATAGCCAAGAAAGCATCCGTTCACTGCGCCTTTTCCCATGTTTACAGGGCCGATGGCGCCCCGCTGAATCCCGGCTTCGATGGATGGCCATTTTCGACTGGAGTATTGCTGGACTAAGTGACGGCCTTGGGTGACGTACCACCCTGCCATCAAGCCAAACAAGAAGAGAAGCGATAGCCAACTGAAAAGTTCAGTCCCATTCATGGAAGCGGGCGCTTGTTAATAGAACTTTTCATCACAATGTAATTGGGCACTGAGAGCGAGATGCGCACCTACTAGTCACTTCCCCCCAGCGGCAAATAATACTGCGTTCCCTTCACGGGCTCCTGCAGTCTCTTCAACAACTGCTGCAAATCCTCGCTGCGCTCCACAAAATCAATCTCCGACGTATCCACCACCAGCAAATCCGCTGCCTCATACCGGAAAAAGAAATGCTCGTACGCCCGCGCCACCTCTTCCACATACTCCGGCGCAATCTGTTTCTCTTCCGCCGCCTTCTTCTTCGCGATCCGCGCCCGCAGCACCTCCGGCTTCGCCTGCAGATAAATCACCAGGTCCGGCTCCGGAATCTCCGCCGTCAGCATCTCGTAATACCGCTCATACAACTTCAGCTCTTTATCATCCAAATTCAGGTTCGCGAAAATTCGGTCCTTCTCCATCAGGAAATCGCTGATCACCGGGCCCGGCGAATCCCCCGCCAGCCCCTCGCGAAGACGCTTCTGCCGCTCCATCAGGAAATACATCTGCGCCCGCAGCGCCGCTCCCGGCTTCTCCGCATAAAACTCCGCCAGAAACGGATTGTCCTCGCAATCGTAAATCCGCCGCGCGTGCAGCCGCTCCGCCAGGATCCGCGCCAGCGTCGTCTTTCCCACCCGCAGCGGCCCTTCAATCACAATAAACCGCGGAGCCTGCGGCCCCCGCTGGGGTATCCGCGCCCGTTTCGCCGAAGACGATTCCGATCCGCTCATATTCCCCCGCTCCCCCCAACTCCCGCCATTTGCGCGCGATTATAGCAGGTGCATGTCTAGTGGCACAGGCACTCCTGTTCACCCTGAGCTTCGAAGGGCCTGTCCTCTTGGTTTTCCCGGTCTGTCTGCGGGACGGCTTTACGCCGCCCTCTTGAATTTGCGTGACTAGGACGCCTGAACCGAATTCAGGTGCGAGATCTCGCCTGTATAAAACGCTTGAAGAGAATGATGGTCGTTGGACTAGCAACGCTCGTCCAGATCGGATTAGTTATCGTGCTCAGGTGCTCTAGATTGCGAATACTCCAGTTCCAGGCAAGAAACTCTGGGTTAGGCTTTTGCGCGGTCGGAAAAATTTTGCAAACCGAACGGTTTACATGGGTGCGAAATCTTCGGACGGGGGATTTTAGTATTCTCCGAGCTTGAACTATGCAGTGCCTTAGTCGTTCGCGGTGAGGTTTTTGTATTCGGATTCTTGCAGTTGTCAAACGGAAGCACACTTCATCTAGGTAAGCATGGCGATGCTCCGCGGAGACTTTCCATCCTCGGAAGGATCTCCTCGCGGGCCGCTCGTTACTCTAGAGTTATCCGCACCCCCCCAAACCCGCCCCCCGTAACCCCTTCATTCCCAACACATCCAAACTGATACAAAACAATCAACTTCATCCCACTGTAAAATCAACCACTTTCAAAAAACAGGGGGGGGAGGGGGAGTAACTCCTCCAGCAACGTTCTAGTCCCGCCCCAAAGTACCATGCAAAACATGACCAATGGGCCAGTGACACCTGTACCCTGGTACAGGTAAGCTTTCCACGTTGCAGCCCACCGCATCTTCACCACGGCCTGCGACACTGAGGTGCTCTTTGTTAGTATCCGCCGCTCTTCTCCTGATGTGGCTGCCGAACTCTGGAGCCACCAAGCCGGCCACAAACGATTCTCCGCTCGCCGCCAAAGCAGTCGCCTCAGAATCTGCCAAAGACTCGGCCGCGCGTCCGGTTCTCCCGGATGCTCCCGTCGCCAAATCCGAAGCCACCGCTGAGTCAAGCTCCATCGCCATCAAGCCGTTCTCGAATGGCGCGCTCAAGCCGGCCGCGGAACGCCCCCTACCCACGCCGCGCCAACAAAAGCTCTGGTACACCTTCATGGCCGCGAGCCACAGCGCCGCCGCCTTCGACGCCTACTCCACGCGCCGCGCCATCTCCGGCAACTACGGCACCGAAGGCAACCCGCTGCTCCGTCCCTTCTCGCACTCCAACGCGATCTACGCCGCCACGCAAGTCAGCCCGGCCGTAATGGATTACGTCGGCCGCCGCATGATGACCAGTAGCCATCCCACGCTTCGCCGCTTCTGGTGGGTTCCTCAAGTCGCCGGCACGAGCCTCTCCTTCGGCGCCGGCATGCACAACTACGCACTTACTCAGTAACCTCCTTCCTTCTCTCTTCTCGTTGGGCCTCCGCAATTTCTTTGCGGGGGCCTGATGACTATCCCGCTCTCTCTTCTATCTCTCTCTCCCACGCGCCCCTTTCTGCGCTATAGTATTTTCATCTCGACCGCCTCGAAGTCGCCTGGCAAGTTCTTTGCGACACTTTTTTGGCGGCCGGGTTATGATTCTTGCGCTGGGAAACTAACGCCGCGGCGCCGTGGGGCCGCTGTTACGAGAGGCGGAGGACAATCCGTATGAAGAAGCCAATCTTGGGAATGGCGATTATCTTAGGCTCAGCCTGTGCCGTCTGCGCGCAACAGTCCGACAATTTACCGTCCACCGAACGCAGCGCGGAAAACGCCGCCGCCCCTTTCAGCGATACCAGCGCCGCCCAGGTCAACCTGTTCGAGACCGCCAACAGCGAATCGCACAGCTTTGCCCTCGCCACGCCTGGCGCTCCCGATCCCACTCCGGTTCCCGCCGCGCCGGCTCCCAAACCCAATTTCATCTATGGCGATCGCGATGATTACCGCTGGCAGTTAAGCCTGGGCGTCCAGTTTTACCGCTTCCAGTCGAACATCATTAGCGCCAGCCTCGTCGGCACCAACACCACAGTCAGCTACTTCACAAGCAGTTGGCTCGCCGTCGAGGGCAACTTCGTCACAGGTTTTGCTCCCGCGATCAACATTAACGAGCACGTGAAATACTTCGGCGGCGGCGGCGGAATCCGCGTCGGCGGCCGCCGTAACCGGTTCGAGCCCTGGGCACACGGCGTGGTGGGTGGCGCGCACTTGCAGCCCCAAACAGCGGGCAACAGCCGCAGCGCCCTTTCCGCGGAAGCGGGCATTGGCCTCGACTACCGCCTGCACGCCCGGTTTTCCGTGCGCGGCGAAACCGACTGGGTGTACACCACCTTCTTCAATCAGACCCAGAACAATTTCCAGGCCGTCCTGAGCGTTGTCTTCCACTTCTGATCATCTCGTTCGGTCCAGCAATTCCGGCCCCCGCCTCTCATACTAGGGGCCAGGCACGCCCATCTGCTCCGTGCAATTCTCGGCGGAGAGCTCGATGATCGGGTGAATATTTCGCGTGGCCTTTTTCGCGCCGTAAAATTCCGGCGGCGCGCCAAACGCAGGCGACTGGTCCATGCGGCACTTCAACCAAACCTCATTGATGCGCTGCTTTTGCCAGTCTGTGAAAAGACTCACGCTGTATGCCATGGATTCGATGGCCTCAAAGTGGTCCTTGAGTTTCTGGATGGCCCGTCAGTCTGTCAGAAATCCCCAGGGGACAAACCCAGGCGGATACGTTCTGAAGCGACCATAGTGAGACAAAAAGGGCGGTGGTGAACGAAGGGCTTTGGCTATTGTGGTGGCTGAGCAATCTCCAATTCCCGATAAAACTTCTGAAGTACGAAGAAGGCTTTTTTCTTCTCACCGTGGTCGGAGACAAGTCCTTTGCGATTGAAATAGTCCTCCAACCGCGGAAGAGTGCGCCGCGGGCTTCGAAAATCCATCAGAACCCAAGGGGTAGTTCCGCGAAGAAAGGAGATACGCTTCAGCATGGCGATTTGATGAGCGTACAAGTTTGCCTGATATTCTTCCGTCCAGCGCATGCCGGCATCGCCGTGATAGCCGAAGAGCGCATCGCCGCCAAATTCGCTCATGATCAAGGGCTTGTCATATTTCGAGGCCCAATCGATGGAGTCCGCATCAACTGGCTGCCGGACGTACCAGCCGATGTATTCATTGTTGCCGACGACATCGAGATCGGCAGCGATTGGGTCATTGATTGTGATGGTGATGTGATTTGCCGCGGAGGATACTTCCCCTTGCAAAGCCGCCGAGACCAAGCGCGTCCCGTCTGATGAATGCGCTAGCTGGACAAGCTGGCGTAAAAAGCGATTGCGGGCCTCACTAATTGGCGTCTCGTTAGCAACAGAATAGATGATCAAGGAGGCGCGATTGTGATCCCGGGTAATCATTTCGGTGAACTGGTTCTCGGCATTGCGTAGCGTGTCAGAATTCTCCCACTGGATAGTCCAATAGACAGGCACCTCACCCCAAACCAGCAGGCCCATCTCGTCCGCCATGCGCAACATGGCTTCACTGTGTGGATAGTGCGCAAGCCTCACGAAGTTGCAGCCCAGCTCTTTCGCCCAAGCTAGCAGAGTTCGCGCGTCGTCCTCGGTCCACTCACGCCCGGAACGCATCGGAGCTTCCTCATGCATGCTGATTCCGCGCAGGAAAATGGGCTTCCCATTAAGCAGGATGTCTGTGCCACGAGTTTCGATCGAGCGGAACCCGATATGGTCGACAACTTTGTCGGCCGCTCCTGCGATTTCTACCGAATAGAGTTTTGGGTTCTCCGGAGACCAAAGTGTCAAGTCCGCATTGAAGGAAAACTCGGCGTGCCCTGTTGAATCGGTTTCGACACTCTTGTTGATACCCGCCTCGGGAATCCGGATCGTAACTTTCTGATGGGCCTGTGGCCCGTTGAGCTGCAGCCAGCCGGAGATTTGGCGGGTAGACCCCTTCGCGAGTTGAATCAAATAGTCCTGGATGAATGTTTCGGGGACTTCGACGAGCGTTACGGGCCGTGTGATTCCCCCGTAATTCCACCAATCCGTGTTGGAGGTGGGAACCTGCTCTTTAGCCCGTGCGTTGTTGACCTTGAGGACCAGGAAATTTCCCTCGGGCCGGACGCGATCTGTGATCTCGAAATCGAAAGGTGTGAATCCTCCTTCGTGCCATCCCAACTCTTCACCATTGAGATACACGGAGGCTTTGTAGTTGGCCGCTCCGAAATGGAGGAATACCCTCCTATTCGGAGATTTGGGGTAATCAAAGGATTGCTTGTACCAGATGCTGCCTTCGTAAAATAGTAGCGACTCGCGCTGGGTGTTCCAGTCACCAGGCACCTGAAGCGATCCGGAATCATCAAAATCATACTCGACCAACTCCGATTTGGAATTCGGCTTGTGGTCTTTGTAAAAAGCGTTGTTGTTGTTCAGTGGCTGGGCGCGGTAATCCATAGCCCCCACGTCATACGGGTCCACGATGACCCGCCAGGTTCCGTCCAAACTCGTCGTGTGTCGCGCGCTGACATTCGCGATCAGTGGGGCCACCTGTGCAGCGATAGCATCTGCGGAAAAAAGTGTGCCGATGGTTACCGCAAGCAGAAAGCTTCGCGAGGAAATCATAGTTGGCACCTATTCAATGGAATTTCGCATGGATTTTGTCGCATCTGTTCCGGGGGCAGACGAGATCCGGAAACTCCAGCTCGGGATGCGCTGGTTCCAGATAGGATTGCAGATCCTCTCGCGCTCCTCATTCGACCTCGACAATCGAATGAGGAGCTTTGCAGGCGGAAGCGGAGCGAGAAAAAAGGAGACAATATTTGCACCGGCACGCTGTTTTTTTTCCACGAACAATCCATCGGTTCCCCAAAGCACTTTGATGCAAAAGTCTCTCCAACTTGCAATTCGCGCCGAATCGGACCTGGCGCAGGGGGCTAGCCGCTGGTCGAAGGCTCAGAAAAAGAAACCTTGCATGGACTCCGGTTCAGAAATTGAACTTGCCGCCGAGCTGTAGCACGCGAGCCGGGAGGGAGCCCGTGATCTGTCCAAAAGAGGCGGCGCCGACGTTATTCACGGTGGGATTATTCCAGTTCGCCCGGTTGAAGGCATTAAACGAATCCGCCTGGAACTGTACGCTCATGCCTTCCCTGTAGGGCAGGGTAAACGTCTTGCGCAGGGATAGGTCCCACTGGTAAAAATTGGGACCGATGATATTGTTTACCGGTGCATCACCTGCACCGAGTGGAGTCTCTAGTGCAAATGCGTTTGGATTGACCCAACATATGGCTTTAGTGTTCGCGCATGCGCCACTGAACCCAATTGACTGTCCTGGAACGATAGTCGCCCGTCGAGTAATATTCGAGCCGTTAAAGCCAACCGCTTGCGAGCCTGTCGCAGTGAGCGGCGAACCGCTCTGGTAGTGCATGAGCGCGCTCAGCGACCACCCCTTTGCCAGCGCACCTTCCACGCCCTTCATGTTCCTTCCCCAAGGTGATTCGACCGTGAAACTCGTGGACACGATGTGCGTTGCGTCGAAGCTTAACTTTCCGTAGTAAAATTGCTTCCAAGTTTTCACCACGCCACCAGTTTGTGCTCCCCCGGCTACAGAGGTGGTCCCACCGTTAACCAAGACTGGACTAGCGGCTGTGCTGACGAGGCAAGTGAAGGGGCATTCCGGTTCGGGATTTTCGTTATAGGCATCATTGGCGCCACCGCCATCTCCCATGGCCTTCGAATACGTATAGGAAACCATGGCCGTAACGATTCCCGCGCGCTTCGTGAGGCTAAGCTGCATCGCATTATAGTTGGAATTGGCGTCGCCCAATTCCATGGTGATGGTCGAGTATCCCAGGTACGGGCGGATTTGGTCTTTCGACAAACCGGCGGGCGCGAAGCCTCCCGAGCATTGATACGCTGCGGCATTTATTCCAGCAGGGCACGCGAGTGTATTTGGGTTCGGGGAGACAGGCACATACCCCTGTTCCGTCCAACTCGCGTTGTTGACCGCAGGCCCGCGCAGGATGTGGCGTCCCAGGTTCCCGACATACGATGCTTGGAGCAACATGCCTCTCGGAAGTTCCCGTTGCACTCCCAGGCTAAACTGGTAGCTGCGCGCCACCACCAAGCCGGGATCGACGCCGCTAATGGTTGGTATAGTGGATGGAGCAGCTACAGTACCTGCACCCGGAGCGGAATCGTACTGCGCCAATGAGGCGTTCGTTCCCGAGATCGTGGCCGACTGTGCCCACGGTATATAGCCTTGGGAGTTGATGCCATTGCCCAGAACGTTTCCTTCCGGATGGTCATAGAAAATGCCAAAGCCGCCGCGAATTACAGTCTTTTCATCCAACGGCGCATAGGAGAAGCCGAAGCGCGGCGCCCAGAGGTTCTCCGTGTTATAGAAACCTCGGGCAGCCGTTGGAGGAATGGCGGCCAGCAGTTGCGGATTCTCATAGGTAACGGGTACCCGGCCGGCCTGATCGGAAGGCACTCCTCCCGGCCGTACCAATCCGTTGCATTCGACGGTAAGTACCGGTGTGCCGATGACGTTGAGTTGCTGGCCGCTACAAAGACCGGGCGAGTTGGGGTTAATAGAGCTGGTCGCCAGGCCGCCCTTAAAAGTCGGGACCAGACCGGGATCGAATGCATTGGGGGCGAAGTTCGTCATGTTATTGCCCTGCGCATAGGTAGGCGTAACGTGAATGTAACGCAAACCTAGAACCAAGCTAAGTTTGCGCGATACCCTCCAGGTATCCTGGAGGTATGCCTCAAGGTCGTTGAATCGGAATTGACCCGTCGTTACGGCCGAATTCTGCCCGAAGCTATTAAAATTTCCAAGGAGCGCATCGGCGAACGGATCGCCTGTCGAATTGGAGCCGTTGGTCGCGCCAGCGGTAGCGCTGAAATTGATAATGCCGTCATAGTTCGTGCGTGAGTTCTGAGTCTTGCGGTTTCGAGCGAACTCCACTCCGAACTTTATGGTGTGGTTGTGCTCCTGCCAAGTGACGTTATCCGACGGACTTATATCCGCTGTGGGAGACTCCAGGAAGTTCGGCGCCGGTCCGTTCACGCTGGCTGGCCCGGACGTCGGAAACTTCGGGACACCTGTGAAGGTTATTGTCGGAAGCCCATCGGGGAACTGACTAGGGTTTCCGAGGGGCGGAATGAACTGGAAACCGTAACTAGATTTCATCCAAGCAGTCCCTTGGAGCGGAGTCGTCTGCTTGTGCCAGTCAGCGTTGAATCGGAGGGAGTTGATCAGCCTGGGACTGAACACGTAGGTCCACCCGATTTGAATGTTGTATCCGGGGCGATCGCGCAGATCCGGATCGACCGGAACAGAATTGACGATGCTTTGGAATGTGCCATAAGGATTATAAATATCAACGCTGTCGTGGATGTATCGGAAATAAATACTGTGCTTGTCGTTGGGGTGCTCATCAATACGGATGATGTCCTCGCGGAGATTCAGTGGGTTTGCGAGGTTAAACGTCGTGTTATTGCTGTTGGTAGAAGTGGGTAATGAACCCGCCACAGATAATTTCGCCGCCGACGTGTAGAGTGCCGCAAAAGCCGCGCCGTCCCCGGAGATGCACGCAGGGTTGATAACGTTTGGCGAGGTGTAAACTACACCTCCGCAACTTGCGGGGATGACAGCTGGCGTATTCAGCACGAGCCCGGCTCCGCCGTTATAAACGTCCGTGAAGTTGCCTGCCGCCTCCATCGCCGTGGGAAACGTCTCCTGCACCGAGGCAGCCGTTAATCCCGGGTAGACACCGCGAAACTTCTTCCACTCCTGCCCGGCGAAGAAAAACAGCTTGCCCTTCGGCTGGAGATACGGAATCGGGCCCCCAAGGTCCCATCCAAAGTCGTTGAAGTGAAACGGGGGCACCGCTGCGTAGCCCCTCGCGGTCGGATTCGTCAGTTTGGTGCCTTGGTTTTCCGCATTGAAATCATTGTTTTGGACGAATTCAAAACCTCCGCCGTGATATTGTTCTCCTCCGCTTCTAGTAACCACGTTGATCGTAGCTGAAGCAGATCGCCCAAACTCGGCGTCATAGTTTGAAGCCTGTACATCCACTTCCCGAATAAAATCAATGCCCACTTGGTTGAACACGCTATTGTTCGAACCGGAGTCCAAATTGAACCCGCCATCCACGCTCCAGTTCTGCCCGTCCAGCCTCTGCCCGTTGATATCCGCAACGCTGTTATTGTAATTCGCCGTCAAGGCTGCGGGGTTGGTGCCTGAGCCCTGAAGCGCCGCGCCGGGAACCAGACCGACGAGCGACTCATAGTGACGCTGGTTTAAGGCCACATCCAGCACTTGGGCTTGCGTGATGGTCGTTGAAATTTCGCCAGAGGTCGTGTTCACGGTGTCACCTACGGCCTTCACCGTGATTTGTTCGCTCACTAAGCCCACGTCCAGCCGCAAATCCACGGTCAGACGGCCACCCGCCGCCACGGCATTACCTACCATTTTGGTGGTCCTGAAGCCCTTTTGTTCGGCAGAGACGGAGTAACTACCAGCAGGCAATTGATCAACCACAAAATAGCCATCTTGGTTTGCGTTCAGAACGCGGGTTATCCCCGTGTCCTCATTAACGATCGTAACTTTTGCGTTAGGAACCACAGCCCCCGAAGAGTCTGTGATGGTTCCTGCGATGCGCCCAACGATGTCCTGAGCTCCTAGATTCGTTTCGGTTACAAAAAATAGGAACGCCGTTGTGAAGGCAATGAGTATCCCAATCGCCGCGGATCGAATTGGGCCCGCCCTCAGGTTTTCTTTGCTAGAGCAATTATCATTTGTGAAGAACACCATCATTTGAGTCACTCCCCCCGGCACATATTTAATCCGCTCGCCGCTTGGACCCTGGCAAACGCAATTCAATCCCCCGGAAAACCACAAGCTATTCGAGACGAATCAAATGAATCGATAACTGAGTAGAGCAGCGCGGCTTTCGCCGTGGAAGTTAGCTAACGGTGAATTCACGGTGAGTGCGCCAATATTCAAACCGACGCCTCAACTCGCTTGTTGGAGCCAGTTCGTATTTAACTCGCTGAAATTCCAACTGTTTGGACAGGTGCGATAGAGATCGGGTTGAGTTATACTCCCCCTTAATGAGGGGTGATGGGCCGTACACGGCCGTCTTCAAGGGAAAACCAACATGCAATCTGCCATCGGCAAGCTAGAGGCTGAGCGGGTGGAATTGGATGCCCTTCTTACCTCCGGGGAACTTGGGCGCGCCAACAATATCGTTCGGCTCCTGACCTTCGTTTGCGAAAAGTACTTCGAAGGAGCGGAAGACGAAATCAAGGAATACAGTATCGCGGTGCAAGCCCTGGGCCGCCCGGACTCTTTTGACCCCCAGGTAGACACCATCGTGCGCGTTACCGCGCATGCCTTGCGCAAGCGGCTTGAGGAGTACTATCGGTCCGCCGGTACAAATCATTCTGTTCAGATTTGCCTTCCGTCGGGCCACTACGTTCCCAAGTTCATTCACAAGACTGCCGAGGAGCTCGAAGGAAACCGGCATCTTCCTGAACATTCCAACGGCAGCCAAGCAGTAAATGAGCTTCTATCCAAAGAGAAAGACTCCTCCGACGAGAGCTCACGAAATGTCGTTCCGCCCTCAACGGAATCGGCTGTGGAGCTGGACCCCAAATGGCGTAAGGGTGTCGAGTATGCAAGAGACCTCAAGTCTCGCCTCGGGCTCGTCAAAGCGGCAGCCATTGTTGTGCTCTCGCTTGGCGTGCTCACTCTTCTCGCGTGGTATAGATGGAACGGCCCCGGTAAGAAAGGAGACGGCTCAAAGACCTTGGCAGCAGCGGCTCCCGTGAGTAGCTCGGTTAGGGCGCTTCACGCCTTGGCTGGGAACAACCTTCCATACACCGATCGGGGTGGGTTTACTTGGGAAGGAGACCACTTTTGCAGCGGGGGAATCCCATTCTCCGTGGCAGGGCACACCATCCAGGGCACGGAGGACCAACAGCTTTTTTCCAGTGGCCGCCGCGGGGTTTTTCATTGCAAGTATCCGGTTCCTCCTGGAGCTTATGAGGTCCATCTATTGTTCGCTGAAACCTCCGGCCTGCAAGAGAACAGCGGCAACTTTGGTTTTTCCGTCAATGGAGGGCCTGTTTTTAATCTGGACGTAGTGGACGACGCGGGCGGGAACGACATGGCAACCACTAAAGTGCTCGCGGACGTTGCTCCTGAAAACGACGGAGAGATCCACCTGGACTTTAGCTCTCCTGAGGCTTTTCTGAATGCAGTCGAAATTCTCCCCACTACCGCGCATCACATGCTACCGGTGAGAATCGTCACCGGACACTCCCCTTACATCGATTCCCACGGCAATGTCTGGATACCGGACCGGTATTTCTTTGGCGGCCGTCTTAGTAGTTTCAGTGGCGATCTGTCCGGGGTCCAGGATGGCCGTCTCTATGAGTGGCACCGCTTTGGGCATTTCCATTATGTGTTGCCAGTCGCGCTGGGAGGGAAGTACACCCTAAAGCTCTACTTTGAGGAGCACTGGTTCGGGGTGCAAAACGGCGGCATCGGAGGCGCGGGGAGCCGCGAGTTTGACGTTTCTTGCAACGGATTGATGCTATTGAAAGATTTCGATATTTTTCGGGAAGCCGGATCTCAGCCAATAGTAAAATCCTTCCCGCATATCGAACCAACGCCCCAAGGCAAAATCGAAATCTACTTCACCCCCAACATCAACTACCCCTCGGTCAGCGCCGTCGAAGTGATCCCGGAATAAAAGATCTACGGCTCCACAAGTCCACTCGGGACTAGGAAGCCCCAACTCCTTACGTGTGTCGCTTTCCTTCCTGCTATTGGTTCACGCCGCTCGCCAGAAAACCGCCGTCAACCACCAATGTTTGTCCCGTGGTATACGACGCGGCATCGGAGGCCAGATATACCGCGGCCCCGATCAGCTCTTCTGCTTGTCCAAATCTAGACATCGGAATACGCGCCAATAGCTCGTTACCGCGTGCTGTGTAGTCGAGTAGCTCAGAGTTGAGTTGCGTCCGGAAAACACCCGGAGCAATTGCGTTCACCAGCACCCCGCGCTTCGACCACTCGACGGCCAAAGACCTGGTCAGTGCGCTGACCGCGGCTTTGCTTGCCGCGTACGCTGCCACTTCCGACAGGGAAACGAAGGAATTCAGCGAGGTGATGTTGATGATTCGGCCGTATCCCCGTTCCAGCATGTGTCGGCCAAAAATTTGGCAACCGCGGAGGGTCCCGGTGAGGTTGGTTTCCAAAATGTCGCGCCACGCCTCCTCCGGGAAATCCAGCGTGGGTGCCCGCTTGATTTTGCCCGCGCAGTTGACGAGGATATCTACCTTGCCGAAGCTCTCCAGAGCTTTTGCCAGGAGCGTTTCCAGCGACCTTCGGTCTTGCACGTCACACGGCATTCGGATGGTTCGGCGCGTCATCGCCTCAATCTCCGCGGCTACCGATTCCACTTGTTCCAAACGTCGGGAAGAAGCCGCCACATCGGCTCCCGCCGCCGCCAAACCCAAACTAAGCACGCGTCCGATGCCGGCCGTTCCACCAATTACAACGGCCGTCCTGCCGGAAAGGCTCGCAAGAGAAGGGTTCATTCTTAACCTTTTCGCGCTCCGCTCAGTTACCGAAATTCACTTCTCCATCGGATGACGATGAATGCAGCATTCGAAGGGAATATTCGAAGGACAAACTGTACAACTCCAATGAACTAAGTTTCGAAGCGTCCACGGTAAGCCCAGAGACCCAAGCCAGGGTTTGGCAGAAAGAATATCTCTTCACCGTCTACCTGGTTATAGCCATAGTGCAATTTTTGTGGATCGTATTTTTTGGCCATTCTTTCGAGATCTCCGTAGCCGAAAGCCGCGCCGCAGATTTCCTTCTGGCTCAGGCCCCTCGGGCAATACGTAATGGTAAAGCGTCCTTCGGAAGATCCGTGGATGAGGTGGGCGGCGGCACCGAGATTGCCGGCAAGTTCCAAGTCTTTCTCGACGGCTGTAAGAGTGGCAGGCGTGCCAAAATATCCGTACTTGCGGATCAGTCGATCGATCGTTGCATCCTCGCCGAAAGTTTTTACTCCGGGAGCGAGAACTATGAGTTCGGCGCCGTCGGCAAGCGCCATGCGAGTCCGATAGATTGCTTTATTGCCCAGCCAGGTACTCTTGAATTCTTCCGGATCCAGGTAAACCACTGCCTTTCGAATGGGCGCGTCAAGCATGAAGAAGTTGGCTTTAAGACTGAGCTGCGAGGCTTTTTGAAAACATTCGGCGTCGTCACCTATAAAGAGTCCTCGGACGGCCAATCGACCGTCTGCATTTCTCCCCACGACGGTCAGGACGTAGACAACAGGCAAGTGTTGGAGGAAATGGCTCGAGGCATAGTTCAGGACTCGGCGCACCGGATTGTCCGCCCGCCCCATGATGCGTTCCATGCCGTAGACAGCGCCCAGAAAATGGCTGCGGTTGATGCTGTCCGGCCCGCCGGTGCCGACAAGAATGTTCTTGTTGTAGTTGGCCATTCCAATCACTTCATGCGGAACAACCTGCCCGATCGAAAGGATAAGATCGAAACCGCCTTCGACCAACATGCGGTTGATTTGAACCGGCCAGGCGTAGTTCAGCTTGCCTTCGGATTGTTCGTGGACGAACTCGGCCGGCACTTCACCCAATGTGACAACATCCTTTCGCCAGTTGTGGGCGTGAAACAATTCGAACGGAATGCCGGCGAACATTTTGGCGATCTGGCCAGGCGTCATGGCCGCATGCGTTCCGACTGCCGGTAACACAGCACTAAGCCTGTTTCCGTAAAATTCATAGGCGTTGCTGGTTAGGTTGCCGGCCCCTGAGTGGAAACGAGTCATGTCGGGAGGGACCGCGAGGACACGGTTGCGCGAACCGAGCGCACGCAGGGCTTGAAACAGACCGCTTTTCAGTTCAACGGCGGAGAGGTCAGACTGCTCGGCGCCAAGCTCGAAAAAAAGGCTCATGAAGAAATCTGTTCTTTGCTCCCCAAGCTGAGAGAATGAATCAATGCCGGCGTGATTGTGGAACGACTCATCCTGGTTTCAGTCTTTGCTCTCGGCATCGAATTGACCGCAGTTGGCCGGCTCAATGACAATAACCGGGGCAATCGCACTCGTCAATTAGTGCCCGAGCTCGCTGCGACGTCCACTCGCTGCAAACCCGGTGCGATGATGCGGAGGACAAGAAGGCCAAGAAGATAAGAAGCCGCAGCAATCGAGAACAAAAGAGTGTAGCTATGGTAGGATTGCAGCACCCACCCTGTAATCAGTGAGAACAAGACAGCTCCCGCCGAGCCGGCCATGCCACCAACCCCGACGACGGCGCCGACAGAACTGCGCGGAAACATATCCGAGGCTGTCGTGAATAGATTAGCGGACCAGCCTTGATGGGCCGCCGTGGCGAGGCTTAGAATTGCCACCGCAGACCAAATCGAAGAGACCCCGCTTGAGAGTAAAATCGGCAAGACCAAGCACGCGCAGACGAGCATCGTGGAGAGACGGGCTTTGGCCATCGGCATTCCGGCTCTGTGCAAAGCCGTGGACATCCATCCGCCGCCGATACTCCCAATCGCCGAGAAGTTGTAAACGATGATGAGCGGCAGACCGATATGGCCGAGTCCCAGCTGATACCGCTCGTCGAAAAACTTCGGCAGCCAGTAGAGATAAAAATACCAGATGGGATCGGTAAGAAATTTTGCGATGGCGTACGCCCATGTCTGCTTGTAAGCCAAGAGTTTGTGCCATGGGATTTGCTCTACCGGTTCCGCGGAATTTTCCTGAATGCGCAGGAGTTCCGCCGGACTTACGTGAGGGTGATCCTTGGGGTCGTGATATTTGGTAAGCCACCAGACGATCCAGATCGCGCCAAGGATGCCGGTGGCCAGAAATGCAGCACGCCATCCGAATCTTAGGGTAATCCAAGGAATGAGAGCCGGAGCCAAAATCGCGCCGATGTTCGCTCCCGAATTGAAGATTCCCGTGGCCATGGAGCGCTCTCGTTGTGGAAACCATTCCGCCGTCGTCTTGATGGCCGCAGGGAAGCTGCCGGCCTCACCAAGGCCAAGGAAAAAACGGGCGATACCAAAACCCAGTGCGGAGGCCGCCAATGCATGCCCCATCGATGCAAGACTCCAGAAGCCCATGATGAGGGCAAACCCGATGCGACAACCGATCCGATCGACCATGCGACCAGCCGCCACTAGTCCAATCGCGTAAGCAAGTTGAAACGCACCGACGATGTATCCGTATTGTGCTTCTGTCCAACCGATGGAGTGCTGAAGAGTGGGTGCCAGAAGACCGAGTACTTGACGATCCACATAGTTGATCGACGTTGCGAAGAAAAGCATGGCGCAAATCGTCCAGCGCACGCTGGTTGGGGGCGTACCTGCAGAGTTTGGAGAAAAAGCGGAACTTCCCGAAGTATCAAGCGGCTTGTCCGATCTTGTCGAGTGCGCGGAGGACAAACTGCCGAAGCTTTTCATCGAGAGAAGCCTGCCTTCCCGTCTGGATTATTGGCGAGCGTTTTATATCGTACAAATATCCCTAATGGCAAAGCTTGCTCCGCTGCTAAAGCCTGTAAGCCTTTCGCGCCAGCCCGTAGGCAAGCTCCAAAGCGATCTCGCCTGCTTCATCCTCATCGATGCGATGCTCCACGACCAGACGAGCAAGAAAGGCGCAATCGACGCGACGCGCCACATCATGTCTCGCGGGGATCGAGAGAAACGCACGGGTATCGTCATTGAAGCCGACCGTGTTGTAAAAGCCGGCAGTCTCTGTTGTGTATTCGCGAAAGCGCATCATGCCTTCAGGACTGTCGTGGAACCACCACGCCGGACCTAACCGCAGGCAAGGATAGTGCCCCGCAAGCGGCGCGAGTTCGCGGCTGTAAGTCGATTCATCAAGTGTGAACACGATGACAGTTAGGCCAGCCTCGTTGCCAAAGCGGTTTAGCAAAGGGCGGAGTGCTTCGACATAGTTGGTGGGCATCGGAATGTCGGCACCTGCATCACGTCCGAAGCGCTGGAATAGCCGCTCGTTGTGGTTTCGGAAACTGCCCGGGTGAATTTGCATGATCAGTCCGTCATCGAGGCTCATAGCCGCCATTTCAGTGAGCATCTGTGCGCGAAACAATTCGCGCTCGTCCGGGTCACCAGCTCCCGAGGCTATTTTCTGATAGAGCATGGCCGCCGAATCAAGCCCCAAGTCGGCGGTCGCCGCGGTGCGGTGGCCGTGGTCCGTCGCCGTGCAACCAAGGGCCTTGAACTCCAGCCGTCGCTGCCGTAACGCGGAAAGATAACCTTGCCAACTGGCGGTGTCTGAATGCGTCATCTGCCCCAAACTGACTAGGTTTTCGACAAAATTTGGCAAATCGGGATCTACCACTGGATCAGGGCGAAAAGTCGGTATGATTCTTCCCTTGAACGCTGATGCAAGGACGGTTTTATGATAAGAAAGCGAATCGAGCGGCGAATCCGTCGTTGCCAATACCTCAATTCGAAATCGTTCGAATAGCGCCCGAGGGCGGAATCCCGGGGTTCTCAGTTTTTCCATGATGGCGTCGTAATGTGCGTCGGCGTTTTCAGAATTAAGCCGCGCATCCAATCCAAAGAGTTCCTGGAACGCGAAATCCAGCCAAAGTCTCGTCGGCGTCCCGCGGAAAAGATAGTAATTCTGCGCAAAAATGCGCCATATGCGTCTGGGATCCTCCAGTGACGTTGATCCAACCCCGAGATGCTCAAGAGGGATACCCTGGCTGTAAAGCATGCGATATATGTAGTGGTCACGAACGACGAACAATTGCGCCGGATCGTGAAAGGGCTCGTCCTCGGCGAACCAGCGAGGGTCAGCGTGGCCGTGCGGGCTGATGATCGGCAAGTCCCGAACGTTGGCGTAGATCCGCTTGGCGACGGAGCGTGCGTTGGGTTCGGAAGGGAAAAGCCTGTTTTCGTCGAGGATGGTCACAGAGCCGCCTCAGCAGATGCGCTGCTTGCTGGGCAACTTTTGCAATCTTCCGGTTGAGCACAGTCGATTGCGACTCCGTCTATCCTTTGCGATTGGCCGTCAACGATGTCGCGCCCCTGTGCAAATTCATCGTCCCGGGTTGTGATTCCCCAAACTCGGTAGGTATTGAGCATAACGGGCCAAATTCTAGATTCGCCTTTCCAGCCCCCGATCGGTGCCACGCGTATTGCACCCCAGCAACAATACCAGCATCATGCTAATGAACGGAATGAGTGCCCGCTATGAGGAATAAAGATGGTTACACGACGTAAGTTTCTCGAGGCGTTGACAGTGGGCGCGGCTGGGCTGGCGGTGGGACCTACGGCAAGGAGCTATGGCCGGATTCCCGGCTCCAATGATCGCCTCAATATTGCAGTCATCGGCCTGAATGGGCGCGGCTATGCTCATCTGTCCTCGCTCAAGGCCAACAGGAGCACTGCGCGGATTTCGCATGTCTGCGATGTGGACGACATTATTCTACGGAAGTTCGCCGACAG
>Ga0210405_10001745_pt1 | contig 23922 bp, 22 predicted proteins | sample IncBWH11MmetaG_FD_155492 | JGI IMG/M metagenome (GOLD analysis project Ga0210405, IMG submission 155492) | Forest soil microbial communities from Barre Woods Harvard Forest LTER site, Petersham, Massachusetts, United States - Inc-BW-H-11-M | ecosystem: Environmental > Terrestrial > Soil >... | reverse complement strand
TTGCCCCATCATGACTAGCAAGCCTCCGAGTATGGCGATCCACAGCATGGCAAGCATTCCTCCTTCTTATTACCATGCTTCTGCCGCCATTCCCATCGCTAATCACAGTGACTTTTTCAACACCCACTCGCGATAGCGCTCATTGACCTGCCCAGCCCAATTCTGAAAGAGCGTAATGGCCTCCCTTGAAAAGAGCCGTAACTCACTGCAAACGGGGGTTGGCATAAAGTCTCTTTTCATGCTTTGTTGTGACCGGAGTCCGGTCATGCTGACTTGGTTGCATCAACTATCCAACTTTCGTCGCCGACCATGCGGCTTTTTGGACAAAAGGCCACTTGATCCAAATTGGCCAGTTAACGCCCCGGATTTCTGAAAGCATAGGTGTATGGCTAAGAAAAAAACACAAAAGAGATCGGCCAAAGCGACACTTGCCGAGGTTATAAAGGAAATGGCGAAGGAGAGGGTGGCGATGTCTGCCCGAGGTGGCTTATGACGCTGACTGTCGTGGCGGTGATCTTCGGAGTTTTCGCAATTGGTCTGATCGTCCTCCTGATCTACAAGAGCACACTCACCATGCACAGGGATGATCAGTTGTTTCTGGATGACGCGAGTTCGCACATGCACGAAGAGCAGACGGAACTGTTGGCCAGGGTCAACCGGCTTACCATCCCGGTGCGCGTGTTCAGCATCGGGTCTGGGGTTTTTCTGCTGGCGCTTGTGGCGATGTTGCTCTACCAGAAGTTAAACGCACTGCAGTAGCGTCGAAAGCGGGGGACTTGCGTCATCCCGCCAACATCCTCGCGCAGGGCAAGGCATCACTTATGGGCCGGGCTGCCTAATATCCATGCGTCCGCCTGTGGGAAAATATATGCATGTCAGAGAAACGAACAAAAGCCGACAAAGCACAGCGAGAGGTTGATCAACTCGAAGAGAAGTCGTCCCGGCGCCCCCCCCCAGAATCAGGGGAAAAAAGCACGTGAGGATTTCAGCCAAGCGGCTGTGCGGATCGTGGAAGGAGCTACCGAGCAAAAGTGAACTCGATCTACGCCTATCCATTGAACAGCTTGGAGCCTTGGAGGGGGACCACCTTTCGCAGGCGCAGTAGTTCTCAAAGAGTGTAATGGCCTCCCTAGAAAAGAGCCGTCACTCACTGCAGACAGGGGTTCGCGTAGAGCCTCTTTTCATGCTTTGTTGTGACCGGAGTCCGGTCATGCTGACCTGTTCTCAACAGTTGAGGATTGATGGCGACCCTGTTGCTCACCGGACGAGCAGCAGCTTGCCGGTGGTCCTACGGCTCTCCATGTCGGCATGAGCCTTGGCCGCGTCCTTCAGCGGATACGCGCCCCCGTCGCGAATCTTGAGCTTCCCTTCCACGATCCAGTCGAACAGCTGAGCCGAGCGCGCCGCCGGCCACCAGGAGCCCAGCACCACTAAACTCTACGACCGGCGCGGCTATAATCCGGAGAAGTCGGCGAGCTACTTTGCGACGTATTGAGGGTAGATTGCGGGTCACCAGGAGGAAAACGATGGTTGAAACTTCCACAGTTCAGACAAAAGCTGACGAGCTTGCGGGTATCCTCAAAGTCGATGGGCGCAAACGAACATCTCCGGACGCCGAACAAATCATTGGACAGGAATGACGTTGATCATCTGTGCTCATCCTGCTTGCATCTCTCATCGGCGGGCCAAGTCAGTGTCCGACATCACTGCGGCCTGCCACGTGCGGAACTCCGCCGAAGCAGCAGGCACAATTTCCTGGCATGGTTGCGGGAGCTGCTTGAGAGCTTTTTTGATGTCCCGAAGGCGGCTTAGATTCGAGGTTGTCGTCCCGAAGAAATCATTGAGAACACTCCCCTTATTTCCATTCGTTTTCGCCGAACGGTCAAAAAGTTCCACATAGGCCTGTGGCGAAAACCCGCTGGCCGCCGCCGCATACAGAGCCATGCGATCGGCCCTATTCTGATTAACGCCTTCCTGCCGCTCTACGATATTAAGGGCCTTTCTCAACATTTTTTTATCGCGATCGATGCTGTCCAACGTCCTTCTTAACTTCTCCGAAATGTCCTTCCGATCGCCGACTGCGCTAACACCCAGAATTTCGCGAAACAGCTGGCTCATGATGACGGCGTTCTGATGCGTTACGATGTGCCCCAGTTCATGGCCGAGGAGCCCGGCAAGTTCATCATCACTTCTGAGCAACGCAACCATTTTTCCCGAGATATAGATTCTTTCCGGGCCGGTACTGAACGCTTCCGCAGCAGGTGAATCAATTAAGAAGACGTGAACCTGTGCTTGTTCGCGCGGGAACTGAGAAAGAACGCGACCCGCGATCGCATTGAGGTGCGCCGCGAACTTCTCATTTTGAGCGACGTGGTAATCGGTTTCCACCCATTCTGCTTCGATATCGCCGAGTGTCCGTTCTTGCTGAATGCTAAAAATCTGAGCGGCGGTTGGAATCTGCGCCAGGGTAACCGAGCACGACTGTTGCCCTCGAACCGTGCCTCCAACGAAAGCAGAGAAGGTAAACAGGGAGATCTTTGACAGGATGGACACCCACATTTGAGCTGTTCGCATGAAGGTCTATCCGCCGGAGCACAGCAGCCTATGACTTAAGCCGAAATCAGTATTTTCCGTGAAATATCGCCTGATTCATGTCCGGCCAGAACTCTTTTAGTACGTTGAACACGCCATCCAAGCCCACCTCCGTTCCCCAACGTTGGTAGGTTTTCACCCAGGGGTTGGACTGTGCTGGGTAATACGCATTGCCGATGCCCGCGGCCGCTCCAGCCCCCACAATCTCCGAAATATTGAAGGTGCTCTTCCCTGCGTCGGTCCTGGTGATTACCAGCCGACTTACCGCATAGCCAGTCCGCTTGATGAAGCCGCCTTTGCCCATGGTGTAGTACCTGGGGTCTTCTTTCGTCGCCGCTGGCACGATCGCTTCCGTCATGTAGTTCTCTATAGCGCCGTCGACAAAGAGGTGCCAATAGTATCGACCGTAGCCTGCCGCGCCTTGCTTAAAGGACGGCTCCGAGTTGTTGGCCATCGCAATTCCCGCCAGCCCTCCCACGAAGATGAAAGCAGAGTAGTCGAACGAATCCTGCGTCGCCAGCCAGAACTTACTCTTGAGACTGAGTGGAGGCAAATGCTTATTGGCGCTGACCGCGCGATAATTTGGGACAACCCACAGAATTCTCTTGGGTTGTTTGCCATACTGGTCATTGGGGTTATTGGCTTGTGCGGGGGGGACGCTGGGCGTGGGTGCGTCTGGCAAAGAGGACTTTCCATCCGTTGTGGCGCTCGGTTGCTGGGCCTGGGCGAGCACCGCAACATCGTCCCGCTGCGCTCCTCCTTGTGATTGTTCCAGCGCGCTCGTTGGCTCCTGGGCTTGAACAGCCGGTGCTCCCAACGTTCCCGCGAGCGCTATCATCATGCAAAACGGTCGAATCGTTTTCAAATCTTCCCCCCTCCGTATATTCCCTTTCGGGCCCCATCTGCTCTCGTTGCCACGCAGTTCCCGCCGGTCTCTCAACGTTGGATTGTTTCAACCGGCATTTGGATACAAGCCACCTCGCCGCGGAAGAAAACGAGTCGTTGCGAATTCCGGACTGGAAAGCCTCAATCGGTTGCCTTCTTCTGGTGGCGGGCGTGTCTCCTCTGCAAATAGTGGTGAATGTCGGGCCAAAACTCCTTCAACTCATTGCCAAAGGCGTCGATGCTCATTTGCGTCCCCCAGGATGACAAGCTCGTCGTAAAACCGCGATCGGATGCGGGATAATAGACGTTGGAAATGGCAATCGCCGTTGCGTTGCCGGCAAACTCGGGAACGTTGAACACGTGAGAGCCGGAGTCTGTTCGAGCGATGAAAATACGGTCGAAGGCATAACCAAACCGGCGCACGAACGAACCCCTGCTTAATCGAAAATAGCGCGGATCGACTTTCAGGATTGTGGGGTAAACGCCGCCCACCATGACATTCCCGTCCACTTGGTCGGCGAAAGCCGCTCCATACCGCTTCGCGTATCCCTCCATTCCCTGTCCGAACCCCGGATAGGCATTTTCCGCTTGCCGGATGCCCGCCACGACGCCCACGATCGTGAATTCATAGGGGTCGAACGAGCCCTTTGCTGCCATGGCGAACTTCTCTTTCCAGGAGACTGGCTTCACTTGTGATTGGCTATCCACCGTCAAGTAGTTCGGCATCACGTAAAACATCCGGTCGTCCTTGGGCTTCTTTGTATCTTGTCGGGCCGGGCTGCCTGGGTTCTGAGAATCACCCTGGGTAGATGCTTGGTCTGCGGGTTTATCCTGCTTCTGAGGACTGGCCGCAGGCGGTTGGGCGGATTGAACAGGATCCGATGTTTGAGTCTGCGCGGCGCTTTGACCATGGCAAAAAGCCGCACAGAATAAGATCGACACGGTCAATAGGCCTTCACGCGCTGAATAGCTCAGTTTCAAATTGATAATGGCTCCAAGTCCAGTTCATTGAGATGCCGCCGGAGGCGATGTTGGCAGTCCACGCTTGGCAGTGCATTCTCCGCAAACAGACTCCGCTTCTTAGACATAATGCGTATGCCTTCAAATCACTGTGCACGAACTGTGCACGAATGCAACGTTTTCATGCCGTGAGGGTTAGCTTTGAGCGAGAAGCAGATCCCCCCAATTGTTGAAAACATTGGAAACGAAAGCAGTAGATGGAATTCATGGAACGAAGGATCGTGCGCCCAAGGCAGGTGCGCTACCAGGCTGCGCTACGCCCCGACTTCTTCGATTATAGCTGACCGCTTTCGATCAGTTGTAGCCCACGCCACTCGCTTCCGGAGGTATAATTTCGGGTTGACATGCAAAATCCCCGTTATGCCCTGGTGGCTTACGTTAGAAATGCCGTCGGGGGATTTGTTGAGAACCTCCGGCAGGAACTTCATCCCGATCTGCCCCATCTGCCCGCTCATGTGACCATCCTTCCTCCTCGCCGGTTGCAGGGTGGGGAACTGGCGGCGCTGGAGACTCTCGAAGACATCTGCAGTCAGGCTCAGCCTTTTGAGGTCACTCTCGGGGACGTCGAAACTTTCATCCCCGTGACTCCAACGGTTTTCATCCGGGTGGCCCACGCTGCCCAGCGGATGCGCGAACTGCACGATCGATTGAACACCCAGGCGCTCGCTTCCGTCGAGGAGTGGCCGTACATGCCGCACCTGACGATCGTGAAAGTCAGCAGCGAGGAACTGGCGCAGAAGGCGTATATTTTCGCCCGTGACCGTTGGGCGATGTTCGAGGGCAGCCGCCATATCCCGCTAAACGAGCTCACTTTCGTCCGCGAACAGGAACAGAATCGTTGGGTGGACCTGGCTGGAATCCCGCTGGGCCGCAGCCTCGTCCGCCCGTGAAATGGGAGTGGCCGGGCGTTTTCGTACTAAGCGCAGGATCCTCGGGACTGGAAGTCCCTCAGGATGACGTCAAGACAACGAGGAGAAATGACGTCACAGGGGAGAAGGGAACGTCGGGCCTGCCTCACCCTCCTTCCACCCTCCACGTGACCTTCTGATTGTCCGGATTCCCGCTTCCATCGGTAGGTCATGTCCCTAAGTACAAATCCCTCCCGTGTGTTGCTAAGCACTCAAGGCGAGCGTAAACAAGAAGTTGGACTCGCTGTGCAAGCCGCCTCGGGCACCCTTCCCCCAGCGAATTCAGAGTGGGCTTCTGGAGGTTTCATGCAGATTGGGGTCTACGGAGCAGGGTACTTAGGTACAGTCGTTTCCGCGTGTCTGGCGGACTTCGGCACCCCCGTCAGCTGTTGCCATCCCGATAGCTCCCAGATGGTCGCGATGGCCCAGGGCAACGTCCCGTTCCACGAAAAGAACCTTACCGAAGTCATCAAACGTAACGTGCGCTCTGGGCGGCTGGCGTATTCGACTGACATCGAATCCTTTGCCCGCAAGGCGCAGGTCATTTTTCTGGCCGAGGACAGTCCGCAGCATCTGACTGATCTGGCGCTTCGCATCGCGCGAGCCGCTCCCAAGCCTTCGATCCTCACAATCGTAACTCCGGTTCCAGTGGGCACTGCGTCAGCGGTCGAAAAAAAGATTGCCGAGGCTGGCTTGCGGGCCACAATCGTTTCGCAGCCCATGTTCTTTACGCCGGGCTGTGCGATTGAGGATTTCAATTGGCCGGACCGCATCATCCTGGGCACCGATTCGAACGATGCTGTGCTGGCTCTCAAACAGATTTTCCATTCTCTGGTGATGCGCGGAGTTCCAGTTATCGTGACCAATCACGAGACGGCCGAACTGGTGCGGGAATCCGCGACTGCTTTTGTGGCCACCAAGATTTCTTTCATCAACGAGCTGGCGAGTTTGTGCGAACGGGTGAACGCGGACGCCGTAAGTCTCTCGCTCGCTCTGGGTTTGGACAAGAAGATCGCACCCCGCTGCCTGCAGCCGGGAGCCGGGATGGGCGGTTTGTTCGCGGAATCTGACATGGATTCGCTGGCCGAACTCGCGCAGCGTAACGGAGTGTCGTTGAAGGTTTTGAGTGCCGCGCGCGAAGTGAATCACGGCTTAGCTGATCAGGTGATCGAAAAGATTTCGAAGTGTGTCCAGTCGGTTCAGAATAAGGACGTGGGAATTCTGGGCCTGGCTTTTAAGCCCAACACCAATTCTGTCGCTGGTTCGTCGTCGGTGCGGTTGGCCAAGAACCTGATCGCTCAAGGTGCGCGGGTGCGAGCTTACGATCCCGTCGCTCTGCCAGACGCGCGCCTCGAACTGAATGGATCGGTGTTCTACTGCGAATCGCCTTACGCCGCGGCCGAAGGGGTGGATGCGTTAGTGGTCGGCACCGGTTGGCCGGAATTTCGCGGGCTCGATTTCAACCGCATCAAACAAATGCTTCGCCGTCCCCTGATCGTGGATACAAAAAACCTGCTCGACTCCGTCCGCCTTCGCGCCATGGGATTCGAGTACGTTGGCGTGGGGCGCGGATAACCAACGTTCGCATTTCTTAGTCTTCAATCTCTATCAATCCCAATCGCCGCCGTCATCATGAGGGACGCAGTCCCGAAGGATCTGGCGCGTAGTACGAAAACACCCGGCCTCACACGAGCGCTCACGGCACTTCGTCCGAGTTGTTATAATCGCAAGTACACGGTGGGAGTAGCTCAACTGGCAGAGCACCGGACTGTGGCTCCGGACGTTGCGGGTTCGATTCCCGTCTCCCACCCCAGAATTAAAGCCTAGAGTGGTTTCTTAGGCGTCAACGGTCCTTCCTAAGAACTTCAGGGGCACCTCACATTGTTTCCGCGTACGAGAATGGCCTTTCTCCGCTGCTTTTCCAGAAGTACACCAGAATGATCACACTGGCGACCGCGGCGTAGGCACACCACAGGGAGGTGAACGCGTAACGCTTGAGAGCCATCACAACCAGTAGAATCGCCAAGTTCGCGGCGCCGAAGATCACCATGTCCTTGACCTTCGAGAAGAAGAGCGAGCCGCAGGTTGCAATCACGTAGAGGACGGCAACCGTCATATTGTTTGTGGCTGGGTTGATGTACACGAGGCTATTTCCCTTGATGTACACCTGGAAAGAATACGCGGGAGCCCCCACAGGATATAGAGCGCGATCGCGGTGCCGATCGCCAGAAACGGTAGCATTCGCCTGCGGCTCTTGACGTCAGGCTCGAACAGCAACACGCTCAGCGGAAGAATAAATGGCAGGAGCCCCTGAGCATACAGCATGAATGCCGCACCCATGTTGTGCGCAACCGCGGGCGAGAGGATGCCGTCCAACCCTAGCCAGACGAATCCTTCCATAAATTGATGAACGGCGAAGAGTGCGGGCAGAGCCGCAAAGAGGAGTTCGCGCCTGTGTTTCACTTTCGTCAGTGTCGCTACGCCGATCGTGCCCAGAACTCCACTGCCCACAAAGTTAGCTGTCGCTGAAAAGCACATGGATGGGTCCCCTTGTCGCGTATCATCATAGGGCCTTTATGTTCAGGCTGCAGAGGTCAGAGGGAGTTGACGGTCATCGTCACCGTGATTTTGTGATCCGCGGACGTTGCCAGTTCGACGGCATTTTCCAGGATGTTGCTGCCTTCGACGCAAACCATATCCTGCCATTCGTCATCGCCCAGATCGGATAATGCTCGCGCTCCCTCGGCCCACGGATTCCAGATCACGGTGGAGTCTGAATGCTGCTTGGTAACCTGGATGGAACGATTGAGGACTGGATCGATCAGCTGCAGCGGGTTCTGAGTATTCATATAGGCGTTGTCGGTGGGCGAACTTATGACCACGTCGCCATTCTGTTTTTTCTTCTTGTTCGAGTCGGTATTGTCCAGATAGGTGACGCGATCCAACCCGCGGACGCGAACCTTGCGGACGTCTCCCACCCTGTAATAAGTATGCAAGGCCTCTTCAAAGCGGAACGGGTTGGCGCCGGTATTGCTTACCGTGAGCTCGAGTCTCAGTTCGCTCCCGAAAGTCACACGATGGAGAGCCCGGAAATCGGCAGGCCACCATCGTCGAGTGTCCGGGTCGCTTTGTGTCGACATGCTGACGGTGATGCCGTCGGCATTTTGCTCGACGGATTCCAGCGTCCATATTTTTGTGCGAACGACACCATGCGCCGGGGCGCGGGAATCGTCAGCTTTGGCCCGAAACCAGGGAAAGCATACCGGTATGCCGCCGCGAATGGCTTTCCCTTCTTCCCAACGAGCTTGACGACTCAGGAAGATGGCTTCTTCGGCGCCGGCGGGCTTCCATGATGTGACTTGAGCGCCGTGGAGCTGCATCTCTCCATTGCACTGGGGCGCGGTTACATGCACCTTGGGGATGCCCGCTTCACCTGCCAAAACCTGCGCGCGGCCCGCGATTCCTAAGCGGGCATTGAGTTCCTCGATTGTGAATCCGGTCTGCGCCATACGTTGGACATGCAAATGCAAGGATTTTATCAGGTTCGAACGGAGTGTACGGGTGATCGCTGAATGGCACAACTGGGACTTTTCGTAGTTGGGAGTGACTGGGCGGCTGGCCGGTTCGAGGTTATTTTAGCTTGAATTTCCACCTGTGGATTCTTATCTTTATCTTGTCGCTTGTTACGGCTTTGTCCTCGGCCTCCTAGTTTTGCTAGTGGTGCAAGCTCCCAGCATCAAATATAAATTTGGCCTGAATTATTGAGTCAGCCGGGCACACGAATCTTTTACCCATGGCCGCGTGATTCGAGGCAGACATGGAACCTTCAGCAAACCCGAAACGCATTCTCATCCTCGGCGGTGGTTTTGCCGGCGCTTATACCGCGGTGTACCTGCAGAAGGCGTTGTCCAGAGCGCCGGATGTTGAAGTGATGCTGGTTGCGCAGGAGAATTTTGTCCTGTTTACGCCGATGCTCCACGAGGTTGCTGGAAGCGACGCCGCAGCCACGGACGTGGTTCAGCCGCTGCGCAAAATGCTCCGGCACACGAACGTGTTGATCGGAGACATCGAATCCATTGACCTGGAAAAAAAGCAGGTGCGAGTCCGGCAAAGTGATTTGGTGCACCATCGCGACCTGACCTACGATCACCTCGTTCTCGCGCTGGGGTCGGTGTCGAATTTCTACCACACGCCTGGTATCGAAGAGCGTGCACTGACCATGAAGACGCTGGGGGACGCACTGGCGGTGCGCAATCGGGCCATTGACGCGCTGGAGCTGGCAGACGGCGAACCGGATGAAGCGCAGCGCAAGGCCATGATGACGGTAGTTGTAGTGGGCGCCGGTTTCGCCGGGGTTGAGACCGTGGGAGCGGTGAACGACCTGATGCGGGAGGCGTTGAAGTTTTATAACAACTTGAACGAGGACATGCTCCGAATTGTCCTGGTCGATGCAGGCAAAATGATCCTTCCGGAGTTGGGCGAGAGCCTCGGCCGTTATTCGGAGACCCAGCTTGGACGCCGCGGCGTTGAAATTCACCTGAACACTGCAGTCAAGGGTTACGACGGCAAGGAAATTGTCCTGGGGGACGGTACCAGAATCGCCAGTAATCTCATTATTTGGACTGCGGGCATCACGTCGGTTCCCATTTTGGCGAATCTTCCGTGCGCTCAAGAGCGCGGCCATGTCGTCGCCGATGAATATCTTCAGGTGCGAAACTGGCCGGGGGTTTGGGCGTTAGGGGATTGCGCGCAAGTGCCGGATTTGACGAACCCAGGCAAGTTCTGTCCGCCCACGGCGCAGCACGCTACGCGGCAAGCTCCCGTGGTGGCTCACAATATTGTGGCGACCGTGCGTGGCCAGCCGCTGAAGCCGTTCAAGTTCAAAACCCTGGGATTGCTTGCCACGATTGGACGGCGCACCGGCGTGGCGGAGATCATGGGCTTCCATTTCTCGGGAATTATTGCGTGGGCGATGTGGCGCGCCATTTACTTGAGCAAGCTTCCAGGCCTGCAAAAGAAAGTTCGTGTGTTACTCGATTGGACGCTCGACCTGTTTTTCTCTAAGGACATCGTGCAGTTGCGGGCATTGCCGTCGCCGGTGTTGTCTGGCGTCAAAGGTGGTCCGGCTGCCCTGGTCAATGAAAAAACATCTCCCGCAGGCGAACGCAGGGAGAAGATTGCATGATCTTCGACCTGGTAAATCAACGGTTGATGCGGGACTCGAACTAAAGCTGCGAAGAGAAGCGCTGGCTACAGACCATGTACCGTCAACGGGCACTCAAAATGATTGTTGTTCTCTGGTGGCTCGGGACAGCCTCGTTTGCTGGGGTTGCTGACCCGCCGTTGAGCCCTACGAACATCTTTGCGCCAGCTTCCACGCCGGCGAACACAATTCTCGGCCTGTCTGTTTTTGTGCTGGCCGTTACAGGAACAATATTTGTCGTCGTGTTCAGCCTCCTGGCGTATGCGGTCGTGCGATTCAGGAAGAGGACGGATGATGACGGTCGAGAGCCGCCACAAGTTTACGGCAGCAATCAAGTGGAGCTGGCATGGACCGTTATTCCGGTGCTCATCGTAGTGGCACTGTTCATGGCGACGGCGCGAGTGATCGGCAGCGTCCAAAGGGCTGCTCAACCGAGCAACGCAATTGAAGTGATCGCGATTGGCCATCAGTTTTGGTGGGAGTATCGCTATCCGGAGCTGCATGTCGTGACTGCGAATGAACTGCACGTTCCGGTCAGCGACCCGGCGCATCCTACTCCGACTTTCATCAGATTGCTTTCGGCGGATACGGATCACAGCTTCTGGGTTCCGCGCCTCAATGGCAAAACGGACCTGATTCCCAACCATCCGAACAGCATGTGGATTGATCCGCATGAGACCGGGCTTTACCTGGGGCAATGCGCCCAATACTGTGGAACGCAGCACGCCAAGATGCTGTTGCGAGTTTATGTTCAGACGCGAGATGAGTTTGATCGTTGGATTCAGGAACAAAGTCAACCCGCCCACTTAAGCGACGCAGCTTCCGAGGGACAACACATTTTTGAGACGACTGCGTGCATCAACTGCCATGCGGTTGCGGGAACCGTGGCGGATGGACGCTTTGGTCCCGATCTGTCGCACTTGATGAGCCGGGACACAATCGCCGCTGGAGCGGCGCCGAATACGGCAGAGAATCTGCGGCGCTGGATTCGAAATCCTGACGCCATAAAACCAGGATCGCGAATGCCGGCGATGGAGTTAAGCGATCGCGAACTGGATGCCGTGACTGCTTATCTGACGACGCTTCACTAAAGCGAGTTGAGGAGAAAATCGCTCGATGTCGACTGATTCAATCGCTTTGCCCGGGAGTTACGAGGCTTCTCGGCCTCTCGTCGATCGGCTTCACGAGTGGGTGACGACCGTCGATCACAAGCGGCTGGGGATTCTGTACATCCTTTTTGCTTTGTTCTTTCTCGTGGTTGGCGGGATTGAAGCGACGATCATGCGCATCCAGCTCATCCGTCCGCAGAACGATTTCGTTTCGCCGGAAGTGTTTAACCGCATGTTTACAATGCATGGGACCACGATGATTTTTTTCGTGGCCATGCCGCTGGTATTCGGATTTGCGAATTATCTGGTCCCGCTGATGATTGGCGCGCGAGACATGGCTTTCCCGCGTCTCAATGCTTTTAGTTTTTGGCTGTCCGCGTTCGGAGGCCTTCTTCTTTACTTCAGCCTCCTGGGGGCGAATGGCCTGTATGGAGCCGGGAATGCTCCGGATGTGGGGTGGTTCGCCTACGCCCCCTTGACTGCTCAGACGTTCTCTCGGGGGCATAGCACAGATTTCTGGACGCTGGCGGTTTTGGTTTCGGGCTTCGGAAGCATTGGTACGGCGATCAATATTTTGACTACAATCTTGTGCCTGCGCTGCCCCGGCATGAAGCTGGGTAAAATGCCGCTGCTTGCCTGGCTCAACCTCGTGATGGCCGGTCTGGTGCTGCTTGCGATTGGTCCACTGACCGCAGCACAGATCATGCTGAGCCTTGATCGCTACCTCGGCGCGCATTTCTTCGACACCCAAGCCGGGGGCTCGGCCGTAATCTGGATGCACTTCTTTTGGATCTTCGGGCACCCCGAGGTGTACATTCTCGTGATCCCAGCTTTCGCCGTCGTTTCTGAAATCGTTCCGGTATTTTCCCGTAAGGCGATGTTTGGATATCCGATCATGGTGGCCGCGACCGTTGCCATTGGCTTTTTGAGTATGGCCGTTTGGGCTCATCACATGTTCACCGTCGGGATGAGCTCGAACGCGAATACATTCTTTGTGCTTTCGACGATGGCCATTGGAGTTCCCACCGGAATCAAGATCTTTAATTGGCTGGCAACCATGTGGGGTGGAAAGATTCACTTTCAGACTCCGATGCTGTTCTGCATCGCGTTTCTGTTTCAATTCCTGATTGCTGGCCTTACCGGGATCATGTTGAGTGCCGCACCCTTCGATTGGCAACTCGGCAATTCCTATTTTGTGGTTGCGCACTTCCATTACGTGATTGTGGGCGGAATTCTGTTCGCGCTTTTTGGTGCGTTCTACTACTGGTTCCCGAAGATGACGGGAAGAATGTACGACGAAACCCTGGGTAAGTTGCACTTCTGGCTGTTTGTTATCGGATTTCACCTGACGTTTGACTTCATGCATGTTCCCGGACTTTTGGGCATGCCAAGAAGAATTTATACCTACGAGCCCGGCCGCGGCTGGGATACTTGGAATCTGATTGTGACCATCGGGGTTTTTTTTCAGGGGCTGAGTATTTTGATATTTGTCGGCAACCTGCTGTGGTCCCGCGTCAAGGGGAAACGTTCAGGCAGCGATCCCTGGGACGCGTGGACATTGGAATGGACCACCAGTTCACCGCCGCCGGCCTATAACTTCGCGACCATTCCAACGGTGAAGAGCCGGCGCCCGCTGTGGGACCTCAAACACCCGGAAGATCCTGACTGGAAGTACGAATAGCTGAGGAAAATGCAATGAGCGCGAACGTAATGACGATGCCGCAGAGAGAACGGACATGGGAGTTGCCCTCGCGCGGACACGTAGCGATGTTTGCTCTGATCGTCGCCGAGTCCGCGATTTTCGTCATCTTCGTCGTCGCATATCTTTTCTATCTGGGCAAGAGTTTGACCGGACCCACGCCAAAGGAAGTTCTCGAAGTGCCGATTTTTTACAGCATCTGTTTGCTTTCCAGCAGCATCACGATTCACCTAGCTGTGAAGGCCCTCCGTGCAGGGAACGTCGGGAGTTTCAGAGCCTGGTGGTTCGGGACGATCGTGCTGGGCGCCGCTTTTCTTTACGGTACCGCGCACGAATGGCATCGGCTTATTTATAAAGATGGACTGACGATCAGCACCAACCTGTTCGGGACAACCTACTATTCCCTGGTCGGCCTGCACGGGTTTCACGTGATTGTGGGGCTTATTTGTCTTTCCACAGTGATGGCGTTCGCGTTGCTTGGGGACGTTCAGCAACATCACACGTATCGGGTCGATGTCTTGTCTCTCTACTGGCATTTCGTGGATGTGGTATGGGTTGTGGTTTTCACGGTGGTTTACATCATTGGACGATGAGGACGGCGGGTATGACCTCGGATCGGGTGAACACACGAGCGGATGCGCCGGGCACAATTGAATTGCCGGCGCCGACGGCGTGGCCGATTGTCGCGGCCTTTGGCGTGGCCCTGTTATTCGCTGGACTGGTGACGATGGCGACAGTCAGCATCCTGGGTGCAATCCTGACTGTCATTGGATGGGTCGGATGGTTTTGCGACGTACTGCCGCACGAGAAGCACGAATCCGTTCCGGTTTCAGCCGAATTAATACCCATCGTTACGACCCGCCCTGCGGTGGCCAGAGTGGATTTGATTACCCACGAGCCACATCGGGCACGGCTTCCGCTTGAAATCTATCCGATCTCTGCCGGGGTGAAAGGCGGATTGGCGGGAAGCGTGGTGATGGCGGTTCTCGCGGTAATTTATGGAATCGTTGCGTACCACAGCATCTGGTATCCCATCAATATCCTGGCCGCCGGATTTTTCCCTTCACTGGAAACAACCGAGCAGATCTCAGCCTTTCACTTCGATGCTTTCATCATCGCATCTATCGTCCATTTGATTACGTCGTTACTAGTCGGGCTGCTTTACGGCGCTATGCTTCCGATGTTTCCGCGTCGCCCCATTCTGTTAGGGGGCGTAATCGGTCCCATTTTATGGACGGGTCTGTTGCACAGCGCACTCCAATTGTTGAATCCCGCGCTCAGCGACAGAATTAACTGGGCGTGGTTCGTGGTTACTCAAATGGGATTCGGCATCGTGGCTGGCATCGTCGTCTCAAAGCAAGAGCGGGTGCGTACCTGGCAGCATCTACCTTTCGCGATTCGCGCCGGCATGGAGGCGCCGGGAGCGATGGACGAGAAGAACGAAGAGGGCCAGCGGCCATGAAGGCGCAAGCTACCTTTCTTATTTTCGCACTGTTCGTCGTGATCGCCTGCATTGGCTGTAACGGTGCACCCGGCCGTCCCGGCCCCGATTCTGAGGTTATCCCTCCCGACCAGATCATGGAGTTCAATGTTCTCTATGCAAGCAACTGCTCGGGATGTCACGGTGCGAACGGCAAAGGAGGAGCTGCGGTTTCTCTCAGCGATCCTGTTTTTCTCGCCATCGCGGACGATACCGTGATTCGCCGCGTTGCCACCAACGGCGTGCCCGGCACGCCGATGCCCGCCTTCGCGCGGAGCGCCGGCGGCATGCTTGCCGAGAAACAAATCGACGCCATCGTCAGCGGACTCCGCTCCTGGGCGAAGCCTGATGCTTTGCGCGGCGTCAGCCCTCCTTCTTATGCAGTGCAGGCTGCTGGCGATCCGCATCGCGGCGCCGATGTGTACGCCACCTACTGCTCGGCCTGCCATGGTCCTGACGGTAAAGGAGGCGAGAAAGCCAGTTCGATCGTAAGCGGGTCATACCTCGCTTTAGTGAGCAATCAGGACCTGCGGACGAATGTGATTGTCGGACGGCCAGAGTTGGGCGCCCCCGACTGGCGCGGTGATGTGCCGGGTCGGCCGATGTCAGCGCAAGAAATCTCTGACGTTGTCGCCTGGCTGGCGGCACAGCGGCCACAGTTCCCGGGCCAGCCATATCCGAAAACGTCGACGGACCGCGCTGCGGGAGGCTTCCATGACTGAAACCGACGGAGTATCACGGCGAGCGATGCTGGTGAAACTCGGATTGCTTTTGAATGGTGTTGTCGGCTTGATTCTGGCAATACCGATTGTGCGCTACATCCTTTCGCCCATCGCTCACGCGCGCAAGATCGGCTACGAGTCCTGGCTGTCTCTCGGCGATCTGGAACAATTTCCTGCGGGTCAGACCCGGCTGGCCACGTATCGAAATCCAGTGGTGAATCCCTGGGATGGAGAAACCGCGGATATTGCCTGCTGGGTTCGAAATGTCGACGGACAGAATTTTCAGGTCTTTGCCATCAATTGTGCTCATCTTGGATGCCCGGTTCGCTGGTTCCCGCAATCGAACCTCTTTATGTGTCCGTGCCACGGCGGTGCGTACTATCAGGATGGTTCCCGCGCCTCCGGGCCTCCACCCCGCGGTCTCTTTACTTACCACTACAAGGTTGCGGACGGGAAACTGTTCATCAAGGCCGGCGAAATGCCGACCACTGGGAGTCCAACCGCGAACAGGATCGGCGCGAGGGATACATGCGCGTGATCAAAGAAGTATGGGAATGGCTTGATCAACGCCTTCAGCTTGGCGCGGAGATTCGCGAGACCGCCGAGCATCGTGTGCCGCGCGAGACTGCAAGTTGGTTTTACGTGTTCGGCAGCGCTGCGCTGACCTGCTTCATGCTGCAAATCGTCACCGGGATTCTCCTGGCTCTCATTTATGTGCCTTCCGCCGGAGAGGCCTGGAACAGCCTGCAGATTCTGAATCACGGTATTTCGCTGGGTTGGTTCATTCGAGGATTGCACGGTTGGGGCTCGAATTTCATGGTGGCGATCGTCCTGATCCATATGGTGCAGGTCTTCCTTTTCGGAGCATATAAGTTCCCGCGAGAGTTGACCTGGATGATCGGCGTGTTTTTGTTGCTGATGACGCTCGCGATGGCTTTTACCGGGCAGGTACTGCGATTCGACCAGGACGCCTATTGGGGGTTGGGAATTGGGGCATCGATTGCGAGTCGAGTGCCGGTGATTGGGCCCTGGGCTGTGAATCTCATGCTGGGCGGCCCGATTATTGCGGGTGCGACTCTTTCCCGGTTTTTCGCGGTACACGTTTTTGTTGTTCCAGGACTGCTGATCGCATTCGTTGGCGTGCACCTGCTCATGGTGTTAAAACTGGGAGTGAATGAGTGGCCCATGCCTGGACGCATCGTGCGGCGCGCCTCCTACCTGCAGGAATATCACGACCTGACGCATAAAGAAGGTGTTCCATTCGTGCCGTACGCGGTTTGGAAGGACGTCTTCTTTTCAGCCTTCATTCTTCTTTCGATTGCCGCGTGCGCCGTCTTTCTTGGGCCATTCGGTCCGAGCGGCCAGCCCGACCCGACGATTATTCAGACCGCTCCGAAGCCGGATTTCTTTTTCCTTTGGCTTTATGCCGTCTTGTCGTACCTGCCGCCATCGGCAGAAACTCCGATACTCATGATCGGGCCCGCGATCGGAATCGTTGCGCTATTGCTGCTTCCGTTTATTGCCGGCGAAGGTGAGAAGAGTTGGAAGCGCCGGCCCATTGCCGTTCTCACGATTCTGCTGGTTGCGGTGATGCTGGGCAGTTTGACGCAGTTGGGCCTGCATACGCCCTGGAGTCCAATCATGGACGCATGGAGCAGCGTACCGATCCCCACTGAATATCTGCACGGACGCACTGCTCTCGAGCGACGGGGCGCTCTGGTTTTCCAGGCCAAGCAATGTCGCAACTGCCATTCGCTTGACGACATGGGCGGCAAGCGTGGGCCGGCGCTCGACCGCGTCGCACTTCGCCTTACGCAGGACCAACTGATCCGCCAAGTAATCCAGGGTGGCGGAAACATGCCAGCCTATGGAAAAAACTTGAGCCCGGCTGAGACCACGGCGCTGGTAGCTTTTCTCGAGACTTTGCATCCGGCAGGACAACCGCCGGCCGGTAACGCTGCCCGTGCTGCGCTCGGGGCCAGCGTTGAGCGTTCACCCTCCACGGGTCCCTGAAGTTTAACTATGTCTCCCGCGATCCAAACCGTATTGCAATCGTGGGTTCTCCCAGTGCCAGTTACGCTTTGTCTGGTGGCCACGGCGCTCGTCTACCTGCGAGGTTGGTATCGCTTGCATGGTCTTCTTCCGAACGTGATATCAGTGTGGCAACTGGTTGCTTTCATGAGTGGGCTGTTCGCCCTTTGGATCGCTGTCGGATCTCCTCTCGCAGCTTTTGATGATGAGTTACTTTCGATCCACATGATTCAGCACATCCTTCTGATGGCAGTTGCTCCTCCTTTGATTTTGTTGGGAGCGCCAGCTCTGCCACTTCTGCACGGGCTGCCGCAGATCTTCGTTCGTTCCGGCTTGGGTCTGGTTCTGCGCTGGCCACCGGTGCAATGGGTGGGGCACACGATGACCCACCCTGTATTCTGCTGGCTGGCTGCCACCGTCGCCTTGATCAGCTGGCACTCTCCGGCTGCTTTTGAATTTGCGCTGCATTCGGATTTTTGGCATGAGATCGAACACGCATGCTTCTTCGCGACCTCGATTCTGTTCTGGTGGCCCGTGATCCAGCCGTGGCCGAGCGTAGCGAAGTGGCCACGGTGGTCGATTCCGCTCTACCTTTTTATTGGAATGATGGCAAACGACGCGTTATCAGCGTTTCTTGCCTTCTGCGATCGGGTTCTGTACCCCTCGTATGCATCCGCTCCGCCGCTCTTCGCAATTTCGACGCTTGACGACCAGGCGCTCGCGGGCGCTTTGATGTGGGTCTTTGGGAGCTTTGTTTATCTCATCCCGGCGGTTGCCATCACGCTTCAGATGCTCTCGCCTCACGGCTCATATCGCCCCAATTCTTACGATCGTAGCCCCGAATCACCTACAGCCGCTTGATGATTACGGCCGTCAGGTCATCCTGTTGTTTGGTTCCGTTGGAGAATTTCGTGACCGCGTTGTAGAGTTGCGCGATAATCTCTGGCGGCGCGAGTTGTCGTGAGGCGCGAATTACTTCTTCCATCCGCTCAACACCAAATTGTTCGCCTTGATCGTTTTCCCATTCGAAAAAGCCATCTGTGGGCAAGATCACCAGATCGCCCGAGCCGAGCCGAAGTTGTGCTGGCGGATCCGAGCGGAGAAAAGGAAGGATGCCGAACGGAACGGCCTGCGGGCTCACATCGATGAATCGATCCTCGGAGCAGGAATAGATAAAGAGTGGGCCATGGCCTGCGGAGAGGATTTGGAGCTCCGAGCTATCAGGTCTGCACACAGCGGCCACGAAGGTGACAAAGCGTCCGGTTTGCAGGTCAGCGCTGAGGGCTTGATTGATGTGCTCGAAGGCTCCCATCAGGTCGTGATCCATGCTGAAGCTGGAGCGCGCGTAAGCATGGCAGATTGCGGCGACCAGCGCGGGACCGATGCCGTGCCCGGTGACGTCAGCCAGGCTCACGACCAGTTTCCCGTCGCGTTGTGCCTTCCAGTCAAAGTAATCGCCTCCGGTATCGTCCGCGGGCTGGTTCCACCCGGCGATGTCAAACCCTGGAATCTGGGGGCGTTCTTTTGGAAGAAGAGACTGCTGGATGGATCGTGCGACTTGTAGATCGTGCTCAACCGCCTCCAGCTTTCGTTTGGTTTCCGCTTCGCGAAGAGCTGCCTCGACGTGCTTGTGGATTTGTCCCGCGACGGCGGCAGCGATCAAACCGCCGATCAGAAGAATAATGGCATTCAGGCTGACGCTGGTCTTCGTCACTGGCGCCGGCATGCCGGGAACCGGAGGACGCCAGCCGAGGTACAGAGCGGCAGCGAAGTAGGTACCACATGCGACCACTCCGGAAAGCAGGCAGATTCCGGGATTCAACCGCAACGTGGAAAGAATGATGAAGATGAAGAAAACCAGCACAGCGGGAGTCGCCAACGGCCGATAGGCGGGCTCGAACTGTTCGCTGGTAAGGAAGGCGATTGCGAACGCGGGGATGGAAGTCTCCAGAATTGTGCTGAGAACCCAGAATCCAGGGGGAAGACTGCGCTGCGATCTCAGGGCGAGATTTACGCGCCACAGCATCCATACTTCGTAAATTACGATCGCGGCCGCCAACCCAAATTGCCAGGCCCATAGAGTGGTATTGGAAACCGTGCGGACGACAAATACCCGCACGATCGTGACCATAATGAAAATCGCAACGACGCTTAAAACACCGCAGATGCGCAGGCGCTCGCTCTGTAGTTCGGCATGGTGAAACGCAGCGGATTGAATCTCGTGGGCAGGGTTGTTCGGCTGGTCTTTTGTTGCCACCGGACCTCCAAGCTGTCTGGAATTCTTAAGTAATGCCCTGAAGCCTGCGTTTTTCTCGCGCGTCGGTCGGAGCGGCTGAACCCGCGCTGCAGAAACAACGCATGCCGAGCTCGCTCGGCATGCCCGGACGGGGGCGTCCGGGCCTACGCGGTCATTGGCTCTGTGCTGGCGTAAAGCACGACCACCGAGCGCGGCCCGATCCGATAGGTGTAGCCGGGCACGGATGGAGCGGCCTGCCATGAGACGATGTCCTGCGGTGAATCGAGATTTGTGTCAATCCATCGGCGCCACGGATCTCGACCACCGTTAAGTACCGGCGGCAGTTCAAAGTCGAGCGGCTCCCAGTAAGCATTTGCGATCAGATGAAAGAGCAGGTTTTCTTTTGGCAGCTCGGCGCCGAACGCGAAGCTGCGCGAGTCATCGCTCCAATCTGGTTGGTTCAGTTTCACGCCGTGCCAGGCTTTGTTCGCTGCCTGTAGCAGTTGGTGTAGAGTTTGGAGTTGGAGTTCCGTCTCCAAGTCTCGCAACAGCCGCCGTTCGATCAGCAGGCTGAGGAACCGATGCACGTCCGCATGCTTCTTCACGAGGGTCCAATCGAACCAACTGGTTTTATCGTCCTGGCAGTAGGCGTTGTTGTTGCCGTACTGAGTGCGTCGAACCTCATCGCCCATAGTGATCATGGGCACGCCGAGTGAGAGCAGGGTGACGGTCAAGAAGTTCTTCACCTGCCGATTTCGCAGCTTCTCGACACGCGGATCATCGGTAGGGCCTTCAACGCCACAATTCCAGCTGCGGTTATCGTTGGCGCCGTCGCGGTTGTTTTCGCGGTTTTCTTCGTTGTGTTTGTAATCGTAAGAGACGAGATCGTTGAGTGTGAAGCCGTCGTGACAAGTCACGAAGTTCACGCTTTGCTCAGCCTCGCGCTCCTTGTGGCCATAGATCTCCGGGCTACCAAGAAACCGGTCGGCGACGCGGCCTACGGAACCTGGTTCACCGCGGATAAAACTGCGAACGTCGTCGCGGAATCGGCCGTTCCATTCCTTCCAACTATCTCCGATAAAGCTGCCGACCTGATACAAACCAGCCGCATCCCATGCCTCGGCGATGATTTTGGTTTCCGCGAGCGAGGGATCTGTATCAATGTCCCAGAGCACGGGCGGGCTGGCCATCAACTGGCCTTGCGGATCGCGTGCCAGGATCGACGCGAGATCAAAGCGGAAGCCGTCGATGTGCATTTCCTCAACCCAGTAGCGGAGGCTGTCAACGATCATGCGACGGACGATGGGATTGTTTGCGTTGAGGGAATTTCCCGTGCCGCTGTAATTGGCATAGCGGGAGCGATCCTGTTCCAGAATGTAATAGGTGCTGTTGTCGAGGCCGCGGAAGCTGAACGTCGGTCCGCAGTGGTCGCCTTCCGCGGTGTGGTTGTATACCACGTCGAGAATAACTTCGATGCCCGCACGATGGAGTGCTTTGACCATGTCGCGAAACTCGTTCACCGGACCGAGCCGGTCCTGACGCGAACTGTATGCTTGGTGCGGCGCAAAGAACGAAACCGGTGCGTATCCCCAATAGTTGACCAGCCCCGGGGGACAGTCCTGGGCATCGAATTGAAAGATAGGCAAAAGCTCAACTGCGGTGATGCCAAGCTTCTGAAGGTACGGAATTTTCTCGATCAATCCGGCAAACGTGCCGCGTATGTTTTTGGAGACCCCGGAACTGGGATCGCAGGTGAATCCGCGCACGTGCATCTCGTAAATAATTGTGCGTGAAGACGGCCTCCCGAGTGGCAGATCGCCTTCCCAGTCGTATGTTCTGGGATCGATCACGACGCTCTTCATGGCGGTCGCGGCATTGCCTTCCGCTTGTTGGGCAGCTTCCCGGCTATAGTCCTTGGGAACCACGACACCCCTTGCGTACGGGTCAAGCAGGACTTTGCTGGAATCAAATCGCATTCCGATTGCGGGGTCATGGGGTCCGTGAACTCGATAGCCATAGATCTGGCCGGGCTGTACGTCCGGCACAAAAACGTGCCAGTAGTGATAGGTCCGGCGAGTTGCCGAATCAATGGGGATTACACGCTCCGGCCTGGGATCGTCTTCGTGGTCGAAGAGCAGCAAATCCACGCCAGTTGCTGCGCGGGAGAAAATACTGAAGTTGACGCCACCTTCGCAGACAGTGCTTCCGAGAGGGGCGCTTCGGCTTCTCTTCTCGGCCGTTGGCGAGATTCCACACTCTGGTGTGACAGCGTGATCTAGCGCGACACTCATGGTTTACTTCCTGATAGTTGATTTTTCGCCGCAGCTACCACTTCATCCGGCTGAAATCCGAATTTCCTTTGAAGCTCTTTAAGTGGTGCGGATGCTCCAAACGTATTCATCCCGATGATGTGGCCCGAAGTACCGACGTAGCGCTCCCATCCGAAAGTCGAGGCCTGCTCGATTGCCACGCGAGCAGTCACACCGGGGGGTAGCACGCTATCCCGATATTCTTTTGGCTGATGGTCGAAAATATCCCAAGACGGCATAGAGACCACTCGCGAACGAATGCCCTCAGACAGCAATTTCTCGTGAGCTTCGACGGCAAGCGAGACCTCACTTCCGGAAGCGATGAGGATGACTTCCGGCTTACCGCCAGGAGCGTCGGCGAGCACATAGGCACCGTGCGCGACTCCCGACGCAGACGCGTATTTGCTGCGATCGAGCGTTGGCAGCGGCTGACGCGAGAGTGCCAAAACAGCAGGCTGGTGGCGCAACTGCATGATGTAGCGGTAAGCCTCAACTACTTCGTTCGCGTCGCCGGGGCGCAGCACCACCAGACCGGGAATTGCACGCAATGACGCGAGATGCTCCACTGGCTGGTGGGTTGGACCATCTTCGCCGTCACCCATGGCGTCGTGTGTGAATACCAGTATGGTCGGCAGCTCCATGAGCGCCGAGAGCCGGATGGCCGGTCTGGCGTAGTCGCTGAAGATAAAGAAGGTCGCGCCGAATGCGCGGAGCTTCGATAGCGACAGCCCGTTCACGATGGCCGCCATTGAGTGTTCACGAATCCCGTAGTGCAGGATTTTCCCGCCAGGGGTATCGGCCTGTAGGTTTCCCGCACCGGGGAAGGTAAACGTTGTTTTGTTCGAGGGGCCGAGATCCGCCGATCCTCCCAAGAACCACGAGATGTTTTGGGCAAGCACGTTCAAGACCTTGCCCGAGGCATCTCGACCAGCAACGCCCTTCGGGTCAGCGGGAAAAACGGGGAGATTGCGATCCCACCCTGGCGGAAGTTCGCGCCGCTGCATCATATCGATCTCGGCCGCCAGGTCGGGATACTTGGCCCGGTACGAATCGAAAAGTTTCACCCATTCCTGCCGTGCCGATGCTCCGCGTGCTCCTACACCAGCCTCGAAGTGATCGTAGACGCCATCGGGAACGTAGAACTTCGCGTCCTCGGGCCATCCGTAGGAGCGCTTGGTCAGCCGACATTCCTCGTCTCCCAGCGGCTCGCCATGGGCTTCAGGCGTGTCCTGTTTGTTTGGTGAGCCATATCCGATGTGGCTATCCAGAACGATGAAAGTCGGACGCCCCGGGGTCTTCCGGAAAACTTCGAGAGCGTGCTCGATACGGTCGATGTCGTTGGCATCGCCGACCCGCAGAACGTTCCATCCATACGCCAAGAACCTGGCCGCAACGTCTTCCGTAAACGTGATGTTGGTGTGGCCTTCGATGGTGATGTGGTTGTTGTCGTAAACCCAGCAAAGATTATCCAGGCCGAGGTGGCCGGCCAGCGACGCCGCTTCGGATGAAACACCTTCCATCATGCAGCCATCGCCGCAGACCGCGTAAATGTTGTAATCGAAAATTTCGAAGCCCGGCCGGTTATACCGGTTGGCGAGCCACTTCTGGGCAATCGCCATTCCGACGCTCGTAGCCACACCTTGCGCGAGCGGTCCGGTTGTGGTTTCGACGCCCGAAACCCAGTGATACTCGGGATGACCGGGGGCCCTGCTATCGAGCTGACGAAAG
>Ga0210405_10001744_pt1 | contig 23933 bp, 19 predicted proteins | sample IncBWH11MmetaG_FD_155492 | JGI IMG/M metagenome (GOLD analysis project Ga0210405, IMG submission 155492) | Forest soil microbial communities from Barre Woods Harvard Forest LTER site, Petersham, Massachusetts, United States - Inc-BW-H-11-M | ecosystem: Environmental > Terrestrial > Soil >... | reverse complement strand
CCTTCCTTCATTCTTTCGCGGCGACCGGACTCCTGGCCCTGCTTGCTTGGTATGAATACCCCAATGGCTGGCTCGCTCCACTGTGGGCCGCGTTTGCGATGGTGCTGGCAATCGTCGACCAGCGTTTCAAGCTGGAAGAATTGCCCTGGCAATCGCACATCCTCGCCGGACTGACTTTGTTTCGCAGCGTCGGCGTGAATCTCTACGTCACTGCGACTTGGCACGGCATCAGCGTGCGGCTCCTGTCGCTAGCCATTGTCGCGCTGATTTTCTACGCGCTCTCGCGGCTCGTTCGCATGCCCGAAGAGTGGCGGCGTCTCGACATTCACCACGTCTACTCTTGGGCTGCATCCACTATCGGCGGCCTGCTCCTGTGGTATGAGTTGCAGCCTCTCAGTATCGCCGTGGGCTGGGCAGTGTTCGGCCTGGTCCTTTTCGAATATGGCGTGCTGCGCAAAATCACGCAATTTCGTTATCAGGCGTATGTCGCGCTCGTCGCCGCGTTCACCAGGATTTTCTTCGCCAATCTCACGGCGGGCGAGCCCGGCGAGTTCTGGGGTCCGCGAATGTACACCATCCTCCCGCTCGTCCTGATTTTCTTTTTCGTTTACGCGCAATTGCCGCAGAAGGAAGAAGACACCAGCCGCGACCGCCGCTTGCACTTCGACGTCCTCCTTGCGTACCTGGGCACGGCTAGTATCGTGGCGCTCTTTTATTTTCAGTTTCCCATCGAGTGGGTCGTAACCTCCTGGGCTGCCGTTGTTTTCGCGCTCCTTGGCGCGGCTCTGCTTCTCGATCGTCCTCTGTTCCTGCATCAAGGATTGCTTCTAACCGTCGGTGTTCTCGGCCGCGGCATGGCGCACAATCTCTTCGGCGCCGGGTATTTCGGGGAAGGCGACTGGCAAGGACGCTACTTCGTGCTCAGCTCGGCAGCCGCCATTTTGCTCGTCAGCCTGTACTTTGCCTTCCGTCTCCGTGGGCGTTTCAGTCTCCCGCAAGACGCGAGCCCCTGGACGAAGCGGCTTGCCGTGATCGCCAGCCGCCCCGAACAAGTGGTGTTTTTTGTCCCCGTCATCCTGATCACCTTCATGCTCGCTTTGAAAATGAAGTCCGGCATGGTCACCGTGGCGTGGGGAGTGGAAGGTGTGCTGATTTTCCTGCTGGCGCTCGCCGTCAAAGAACGCAGCTTCCGTCTTACCGGCCTGGGAGTGCTTCTGCTGTGTGTCGGCAAAGTCCTGGCGCTGGACTTCTGGGGACTTCAGACGCGCGACCGCTGGATCACCCTCATCAGTTTGGGTGCCGCGCTGATGTTTGTTTCGTTTCTCTATACCAGATACCGCGACACCATCCGTCAATACCTATGAAGCGCTCGATTGTCTTCGTTGTTTTCTTTCTCATCCTGGGCGTCGCGCTCGCGGGGCTTTATTGGAGCCAGCGCCGCCCCAAGTCCACTCCGGTTTCCGCCAACGCCATCTTGAATATGGCGGCCGACGCGCAACGCGATCTCTCCCGCATTCCCATGCACTTCACGCGGCTCTCCGATGAACAGGAAATTGCCATCGGCAGGGAACTGGCGGCTCGCTACGCCGCGCAAACGCGCAAGCTCACTCCCGAAGAAGAAGCTCTCGAAAAATACGTCACCCGCGTCGGGAACACCGTGGCGCTCCACGCGCATCGCCGCTTGCCTTACACTTTCACCGTTCTGCCCGATCACAACATGATCAACGCCTTCTCTCTTCCCGGCGGACCCGTGTACATCGGCGAAGGAATGCTCGACCTGATGATGAGCGAAGACGAGCTCGGCAACGTCCTCGGCCACGAACTCGAGCACATCGATCACTATCATTGTGTCGAGCGCGTGCAGGTGGAAGCGAAACTCAAAAACCTCAATCTCGATGTTCTGGGAGCGCTGCTGCAGATCCCCATCGATGTCTGGGAGGCGGGTTACCACAAGGATGAAGAATTCGAAGCCGACCGTGAAGGAATGCACCTGGCGGTGCAGTCCGGCTACTCTCCATACGGCGCCGTCGATATGTTCGAGCGCTTCGCCAAATTATGCGATGAATACGTCATCCACGCGCAAAGCCCCGACCAGGAAATCTCCGAGCTGGCCATTCAGAGCTTGACAGGTTATTTTCGTTCGCACCCGCTTCCCTCCGAGCGGCTCGCGCAAGCCCGCCGCATTATCGCCGAGGAGCATTGGGAGGATCGCAAAACGCAGAAGCCCTTCCGCGTCGAGTACGAAGTTCACAACGGAGAATACGTAAAGTAGGAAGCGGGAAGGAAACGCGCTGGGGAAACTCTTCCGGCTAAAACAACCCGGGGATTTTCATCCCGGCGATTCCGGGGATGCCGCCGGCGAGGTTTTTCATCTGGTTGGCGAGTTCTTCATCGACGCGCCGCGACGCTTCATTCACCGCCGCGCGGATCAAATCTTGCAGCATCTCCTGGTCCTTGCCCGCGAAAACTTCCGGTTCGATGCGCAGGTCCACAATCTGTTTCTGGCCGTTCATTTTCACCGAGACCATGCCGCCGCCCGCGGAAGCTTCCACTGCAACGGCGTTTACCTGCCGCTGCAAGTCTTCCTGCACTTGCCGGAGCCGTGAAAGCATCTGTTGGATAGCGTTGACTTCCATCAGGATTCCTCTTGGCTTCGTTTCACTTCGGAAATTTTTCCTCCGAAGCGCTGCAGCATGGACCGCACCATCGGGTCACGCTCGAATTGCGCTCGCAACTCCTGCGTGCCGGAAGCGCTGCGCACCCCAGACGCCGCGGCTGCCGCTGCAACTGCCTCCAGTTTAGCACAGACACGCACCGGCCGGCCCAGCACCTTGCTCGAAATGCCACGGATCTTTTCCAGTGACTCACGCCCTTCGAGCAATTCCGCAAACGTGCGGTTCTTCTGCGAAAAATAAATTCGCAGCTCCGCGCCATCGAGCTCCCACAGGCCGCTTTGTCCGACCAGGTTTCCCAAAAAGTTCGTTTGTGCCTGAATTTCCGCCTTGATCTCCGCAACATGCTCTTGCGAAATTCCAATCGCCTGAGCCGGCGCGCCATTTCTCTTCGCGGGAATCGTTGATTCCTTCGGTTCCACCTCCTGCTTGACCTCTGCTTGAGTTGGAACCGCCGCCGGCACAGAATTCTTCGCAGAAAACGGGGAAGAGAATCGCACTTTTGTTTCCGTCTTCAGCTGTGCGGGAACCGCCGCTGAGAAACTCGGCATGGCACTCTTTGGTTCGGGCGCAAAAGCCGCCGTTGCCCCCCGCGCAACTCCCGTGCCTGCGGAGCCACTCGCCGCGCCGCCCTTCAATTCCGCCAGCAACTCCTCCAGCGGAGCCAGCCGCGCCGCGTTGATCAGCCGCAGCAATCCCATCTCCAGATGCACGCGCGGATCGGGCTTCCGCCGCAAATCATCATCCGTCTGCAGGAGGATTTGAAAAAATCGCGTCAGGTCTTCTTCGCTGAACAGCGCCGCGGCCTTCGCCAGCGCCGGGCGCTGATCCGGCGTCGCGGCAATCAAATCCGAATCGGCCCCGCACGTTCGCGCGATCAACAGATTGCGCATGTGCCGGATCGCTTCCCGGCAGAAGTGCTGCAGGTTGCGCCCTTCCTTCTGGAACGTGTGCACCAGCCCCAGCGCGCGGTCCGCCGAACCTTCTGAAATGGCGCCGACCAATTCTTCCAGCGCGTCGTCCGGCACCACGCCCAGCAGTTCGCGCACTTCCCTGTCCGCAATGGTATCGCCGCAATACGCCCGCGCCTGCTCCAGCAGCGACAGCGCATCTCGCAAGCTGCCTTCCGCCATGCGCGCAATCACCGCCATGGCGCCCGGCTCGATTTTCAAATTTTCTTTCTTGGCGATTTCTTCCAGGCGTCCCGCTATCTCCGCGAAAGTCAGCGCGCGAAAATGAAAGTGCTGCGACCTCGACCGGATCGTATCGACTAAGTCTTCCGGTTGCGTCGTGGCCATCACGAAAATCACGCGGTCTGGCGGTTCTTCCAGCGTTTTCAGCAAAGCGTTCGACGCTTCGCCTGTCAACATGTGCGCTTCATCGAGAATTACAACTTTGCTTCGCGAAGCCGCCGGCGCGTACCTCACCATTTCCCGCAACTCGCGGATCTGGTCGATGCCACGGTTCGAAGCGGCGTCAATTTCAATTACGTCGAGCGAAGTCCCCGCCGCAATCTCCCTGCAGGAATCGCACTCCCCGCAAGGTGTTGCCGTCGGCCCTTTCACGCAATTCAGCGCTTTCGCAAGAATTCTCGCCGCCGTCGTTTTCCCCACGCCCCGCGCCCCCGAGAAAATGTACGCGTGCGCCACGCGGTCATTCGTGATCGCGTTCTTCAGCGTCCCGGTGACGTGCTGCTGCCCGACGAGATCGTCGAACGTTTGCGGGCGCCACTTGCGGGCTATGACTTGGTAGCTCATGGAAAAGTTTTCAGTGAGAGGAACTCCGGGTGATCTGCGGCACCCGAGGCGATCCCGGTACCGTTGCTCCCTTCCGGGCCTGGCGGGGTTCGCGGGACCTCGTTGCACAGAGCCCGAAGTTCCACGCTCCGGCGCTCGCGCGCATTTCCCGCGAGCGCAGAGAAAATTCTAGCACAGCGTCTCCGGCCCAGCCAGAATGCGGGTCACATCTTCCACCACTTCGTTTGTGGTGATTCCTTCTTCAGCCCGCGAATCTCGCGCGCAGATCAGGATTTCGGCTTCGCTGCCGCTGCTGCCGGCGCATCCGGCGGCTGCACCTCGGACGGATTCACCCAATTCACTTTGAACGGTCCTGCGCCGTGCACTTGCACGATGGTATCGCCTTTGCACATCGCGAAATGCCGCATCTCCTTCGGCATGGTCACAAAGTTTCCGGCGTTCATGGTTGCCAGTTTTGTCTCGTCGAAAGTCTCTCCCATGCCCGCCAGAAACGTTCCCTTCAGCACCGTCACGTTTTCATCCGTCGGATGCCAATGCGCCGGAATCTTCGCTCCGTCCGCGCACCGCAGGCGCACCACGTATGGCGTTCCTTCCGCATTCGGGTCGCCGGCCACCGCCGCGAGATCGCATCCCTTAATGATCGGCGTCCATTTCAAATCGCCGAAGTGCATGATTTTGACCGGCGCGGCCGCGGCGCTCTCTTTTTTCTCCTGGCTGTGAACTCCGGTCGCAACCACTGCAAGCCCGATCAACGCTGCGCAGACACTTCCGACTCGAATCGTTTTCATGAGCATCTCCTCCGTTGGAAATGGGGCAACCACGTGCTCCGCAGAAGATACTCTTCCCGCGGCCTTGCGGCAATACGCAGTCAGAATTTACCTGTTTAATGGACAATCCTTATGTCGCAAGCTCTTGTCTTACAGGAAACATCCGCGAAAACTCGCCGCGCGCCTTTGCGAAATCGCATACTCTACTTTCGGATGGAGTTCCTCCCCACCCGCCCCGCGTCCCGGCTCGCTCGGGATTCCGGGTCCGCCGCGCCAGCGGACACACCGAGGCATCGCCTCAGTGCCGCCTCACGATACGAGGCCAGCCCGCACTCCAAGTGCGCGCAGGGGGAATCCATGAAAATAGTATCCAAGCAAATCGTTCTGTCATTTCTTTTGGCGGCCGCTCTTGTCTGCGCCGCCGCGCTTCCGTCTTACGCCGAGCCGCGCCAGGTCCTCCAAGGAACCCAGGTTCGTCTCACCCTCTTGAGCGGAATCAGCAGCGCCGTGGCCAGGGACGGCGATCCGTTCGTCGCCGTCGTCGCTGAGCCCGTCTACCTCGGAACCCAGTTGCTGCTGCCCGCTGGCACGCGCGTGAACGGCATCATCGGCACCGTGGAAAAGGCCCGCCACTTTTCTATCTTCCGCGGCCAGGCGTACATGAACCTCACCTTCCGCACCATCGAAGTCGATAGCCGGCTCATCCCCGTGCAGATGAGCATCATCACCATCGAGCAGCCGCGCGGGCAGGCCGAAGGCAAGCGCCGCAAAGACGTGAAAATTGAAGAAGGCCAGGTCGTCCAGGAAAAGCACGATGTCAAGGGCGACATCGTCGGCGGGGCCATCGGCACCGGGGGCGGCACCCTTGTCGGCGCGGTCTTCAGCCACGTCGCGCGCGGTTTCGGCTTCGGCCTCGCCGGCAGCGCCGCCTACATCGTCGCGCGTAAGGGCAAGGACCTCGAGCTTCCCGCACAAACCGGAATGCTAGTCCGCATGGACAATACCATCACCGTGCCGGCCACCAGTGCGACCAGCGCCTCGCTCGTCACCGGCAGCCGCTGACTCCCATTCAAAATAAAACGCGCCGCGAAGGGACATTCGAAGTCCCCCGCGGCGCCTGATTTCTTTGTGAACTCTGTGTACTCTGTGCTCTCTGTGTTAAATCCTTTTTCCCTTACTTCTTGGGAAAGTTCGGATCCGCTTTCACCTCATTGATCTGCTTGGTGTGCCGTTCGCTGTGCGCCGCGATGAACAGAACAAACTCATATCCGTCCAGCTTCCCCATCGGGCTGTCCGTGACGTGATCGCGCAGACCGGTCGCGGTTCTTAGAAAATCCTCGGTCGATGCCCGGCTCTCCACAAAATGCTTGATCGCGCCTTCGGGCGACCCGAAACGGTTTGTCGGCACCAACGGCTCCGGCGCTTGCGCTTTGTGCGTGCGGTCCGGAACCATTGCCAACACGGCTTCGTCCGTCTTTTTCACGTCGCGGCCCGGCTCCCCGGGTGCTGTCATCACCTTTTCCACCAAAACTCCACGAATAAGGTCCTCCGCCGCCGCAATGTGCTCCGTCACCTGCGCCACCGACCAGCGGTCCGGCGCCGGCTTGAAGTTCCACTGCGCTTCCGAGAGCCCTTTCGTCGCTTCCAGGACATTCTTCTTTGTCAATTCCAGGTACTGCAGCGCCTTGTCTTTCTCCGCCTGCGTGACCTCTTGCGCCGATGCCGCCGCTGCTCCTGCCATCAACACCAGCGCCATCAACACCCCTGCCAGGGACTTGGTTCTCATTTTTCTTCTCTCCTTTTTCATGGTTGGTTGGAGGAACGGGTAGCTGCGAGCATACCAGAATTGTTTTCCTCGCGCTCTGCCCGCTGTTTTCTCCCTGACCACAGCCAGCCGCTGAATGTGTTATCCATTCCTCATAACGTGTTGCCGCGGAGGAAAATTTCAAGCCGAAACACCATTCCCGATAAGCGCGGCCTGTCTTCCGCACTCTTATCGCCGGTTTTCGAATCGTAAATCCGGGATCACCTCTCAATCCGCAGCGCTTCCGCATTTCTCGTGCGGACTGCCAATTCCTCCGATGGTTGCTTGCTGGTTTGTTTCGGGAGGTATAGAGCGCCGCGTTCCGTGTGGGGCGAGTTACGCGGCGCTCCAGGGGGTTTCTGGCTGGTTGCTTGCGGTTAGGCTGTGGAACTGCTCTTGGTGGGAACCGTTTGGCGAATCACGGTCGCGTCGCTGCGCTGCCCGTCGTCCGCCGGAATCTCCTCGAATTCTGAATTTTCTTCGATCAACCTTCACTGGAATTTCGGCCTCTGCACTCTTCTGCCGAAACCGTGTCTGCCGGCCCGTCTCGTCTTTGCGCCGGTATTGTTGGTGGCGGGGTTGTTAAATGCAGGGCGAGTGCCAAAGAACGGCTGCCGCAATCCACCCATTTTCAATGATTTAGAAATTTCCGGGAGCCGGCATCCTGCTTCAGGCCGGGAAACTGGTCCGGATTGGAACACCGCCTGTCCACGAACGAATCGGCGCTTTCGGCCCGCAAGGAATTCCACCGAATTTGTTATTAATTAGTGCCACGCCTCAGGCCGCCGCCCCGCCCAATTTTTCTTTGCGCGTCTCCACGCCGTCACGCTTCAGGTAGCGGTACAGGCTGGTCCGCCCGATGCCTAGAAATTGCGCCGCCCTCAGCCGGTTGCCTTGGCACATCTCCAGCACATGCTGGATGTGCACCTTGCGCACGTCCTCGAGTGACAGCGGTTTCCAATCCTCGCCCTCTGCGGTACGTCCGTTCCGGTGTTGCAGTTGTTCCGGTAAATCCACTAGGTCGATGAAATCTCCCGACGCCGTTATGCAAGCGCTGGAGATGACGTTCTCTAGCTCCCGCACGTTTCCTGGCCAGGCGTGCCGCAGCAGCACCGTCTGCGCCCGCCGCGTCAGCCCGAAAATGTTTTTTCCGTACGCGCTGTTGTATTTCTTCAGGAAAAATTGCACCAGCAGCGGAATGTCCTCCAACCGCTCCGTCAGTGACGGGATACGGATCTGGATCGAGCTCAAGCGGTAAAAGAGATCTTCGCGAAAATGCCCCGCCAGCACCTCCGCGCGCAAATCCCGGTTCGTGGCCGCGATCAGCCTCACGTTGATGTGCCGCACTTCCGGCGAGCCCACCCGCTGAATCTCGCGGTTCTGGATCACCCGCAGGAGCTTCGCTTGCATGGGCAGCGAAGTTTCCCCCACTTCGTCCAGGAAGACCGTTCCCCCGTTGGCATACTCGAATAGTCCCGGCCGCGTGTCCGTGGCTCCCGTGAACGAACCGCGCACGTGTCCAAAGAGCTGGCTCTCCAGCAAAGTGTCCACCATCGCCGAACAGTTGCACACCGCCAGTTTTTGCAGGCTCACCGGGCTGAGCTGATGAATCGCTCTGGCCACCAGCTCTTTTCCCGTTCCCGTCGGCCCCGCCAGCAGGACATTGGTGTAGTGCCGCGCCACCTTGCGCGCGAAATCAAATACTTCCAGCATCGCCGGGCCTTTTCCCACGATGCCGTGAAATTCCAGGTCCTTCAGCAACTGCTCCTCGAGCGCCCTCACCCGCCGCCTCTGGTCGTACAGCGCCGCCACGTCGTCCAGCGATTTCTTCAACCGCAAGCGGTCGATGGGCTTCGGCATGAAATCCGAAGCTCCACGTCGGATGGCTTCCAGCGCCGAATCCAATGTGTAATCTCCTGTCATCAGAATCACGTTCACCCCGGGATCGCTCCGCGACACCTTATCCAGGAACTCGTAACCGTCCATCCCCGGCATGTGTACGTCCGCCAGCACCAGCCGGCACTGGCCCCGCTTCACCAGTTGCAAAGCCTCCTCAGGATCGCCCGTCGCGAGGGCCTCATATCCCATCCCCGCAATCACTGCCGTTAGCATTTCCAGTTGTGCCGGATCGTCATCCAGGATGCACGGCGTCAACGAAGACCTCGGCGCGACAATTTCCACCGTCTTTGACGAAACCATTCCCACAATGCCCTACCTCACCGCAACCCTTGTGCCATCCTCCTCTTCCTGCCAAGCCCTCTCTTAGAATTTCCTAACCCTTGCCTCGACCGCACAATCCCATTGGAAATACGGTGCTTATTGCTCGTTGGGGTACAAACATTGCCTCGGGTCACCCAATGATTTCGGGTGGGATCCGGCGTGTGCTTCGAATTGTCTTTCGAATCGACGCTCTTGCTCTGCTTCGTTCCAGAAATGGTCCCCCTATTCCCACTCCGGCACACACACCTGCCGCCATCCCTCAGGAAAGGAGTCACATTCTCCTCCGGGCTCCAGCGCTCTTTCGAACGGAGCCGTACTACCTCCTCTTTCGTCTACTTCGATTTATCTTTCGAACCGCCGTTTGGCTGGACTTGCTCCAGCCGGAACTGTTGCTGCCCTTCAGGCGTGAACCCGGCAGGCTGGGCACGGTACGGCACGGGAAGGGAACGATCTGGGGAGGTGGGCAGCAGTAGCCGCAGGAAAATCATCGACCCCGGGCTGAGCGAACGCGTCAGCGTCAGGTACTTGCCGGTCTCTTCATTCCATTCGAGTTCGCACTTTTCCACAAAAAAGGATTGATCGCTACCCCAGCCGGATGCTTCGACAGGATAAGTATTGGTGATCGGATTCCGGGAACTCAATGGCATTGGCAACCTCTGCTGGAAGGAATTGCAGATGCTATGCCAGCTGAACTTGCGCCAAGCAGTTGAAAGAAGAGTGTTTAGTGCGGAATGAGAATTGTGAATCCGTGCGCGGACGGTACAACCCCGGCCAGCGTGTTCGCAATTGGAGCAGCAAACCTGCCATATCGAATTCCCGGCGAGCCCTCCTCAGAAGTGACTTCGCAGCAGGTAATACACGGCGATTTGCTCGATGGGAGCATAGACGTAGCGAAATGCAACCATACCCAGCAGTAGCCCCACCATGGCATAGCTGTTCCCCCTCAGCCAGTCCTGGTAACGCTGCGCCCGCGTTTCCCCCATGAACAGCATGATACCCGTGCTGCCGTCGAGCGGTGGGACCGGCAGCAGATTGAACGTGCCGAGAAGCAAGTTGAGCGAGAAGAATGCGCTGAGCACACTGCTCGCAAAGTCCGGGTTGCCCGTGACCGCATCCCTGTGCAGCCAGCCCTGTGCCCATCCCAGCCTCAGCGCCAGCGCGGCGATCAGCATCAGCGTGTAGTTTGTCGCCGGACCCGCAAGCGCCATCCACGCCGCCCGGTGGGGATGGCGCCGCGCCCAGTCGGGATTGTACGGCGCGCTGGCCCATCCGAAAAGCGAACCCGTCGCAATCAGCGACAGGATTGGAATCACCACCATGCCCCAGGGTTCGCGCTGGATGTGCGGAACCGGATTGAGCGACACCTGTCCGCCCGCGAAAGCCGTATCGTCCCCGCCGATTTTGGCGACCAGCGCGTGCGCCGCTTCGTGGCAAGTGGTGGAGAAAAGAAACGCCACGTACCAGATGAATCCCAGCGCAATAAATTCCGGTCGAATTTCGCCCATGAAGGTATTCTTTTTCCTCAGGCTCAGTAGCGTAGATGCCCCGGTCGCGCTTTGCAAGCTACGAGCCAAGCATGACGGCTCCGTTTTCGGATGGCGCGTGCTTGGCAGGCTGGCCCGAGCATTGGATTCTCCCAGCCCATGCCGAGTAGTGACAAACAACCTCCTGAATCGTCAATAGAACAGCGCCAAGCAAGATTGTGCCGGACTGCGGGCGGCCTTCAAAAGTCTGCCGGATTGGGGAACCTGCCGCGGTTGGCCTGCGTACGGTAGGGAGAGGTGTTTAATGCAGAACCTTCCCGGCAATTTTCGGTATGCCTTGCGACAGTTCCGGTTATCTCCCGTTTTTACCGCCGCGGCCGTTCTGACGCTGGCTTTGGGAATCGGCGGCACCACCGCCATATTTACCTTGATCCACGCCGTGATGCTCCGCTCCTTGCCCGTTTCTGATCCCGGCAGGCTTTACCGCGTCGGCGAAGGCGACGATTGCTGCGTCGAAGGTGGGCCTCAAGACGTCTGGGGAATGTTTTCCTTCCCTTTGTACCAACGGCTGAAGGCGGAAACCCCGCAATTTGAGGAAGTTACGGCTTTCCAGGCTGGCCGTGGCCGGTTGAGCGTGCGCCGTCAAGGCCTCGAATCCGCTGCCCGGCCGCTCAACTCGGAATACGTCTCGGGTACCTTTTTCTCGACTCTCGGAGTCCGCGCCTTCGGCGGCCGCGTCTTCACCGCCGATGACGACACCCCCGCTTCCCCTCCGGTCGCCGTCCTTAGTCATCGTGTCTGGCAGACCATCTACGCGTCTGATCCTGGGGTCGTGGGGTCCACTTTCGTCGTCGAGGGCCACCCTGTCACCGTCATCGGTGTCGCTCCGCCTGGCTTTTACGGCGAGACCCTGGAAAGCGACCCTCCTGATCTTTGGGTCCCCCTGCAATTGGAACCCATGATTAATGCCGAAGGAAGTCTGCTTCATCAGCCCGTCTCCGCCTGGCTCCGCATGATCGGCCGTTTGCGGCCCGGCGCTTCTATTGATGGCATGGCTCCCCGGCTCACCGGGATCCTTCGCCAATGGTTGCAAACCGATTCCGGCTATCCCGCCACCTGGATGGCTGACGTGGTTCGCCTCCTTCCCAAGCAGGTTATCGGCGTAGTCCCTGCGGGAGCCGGCGTAGCGGTGATGAAAGAGGAGTACGGCCGCAGCCTGCAGATTCTGATTTCCGTCTGCGGGCTGGTGCTGCTGATCGCCTGCGCCAACGTGGCCAACCTGCTGCTGGCTCGCGGCGTAGCACGCCGCGGACAGACGGCCGTGCGACTGGCCGTGGGCGCTACGCCCAGAATGATCGTCACGCAGGCGCTTACTGAAAGTGCCCTGCTCGCCATCGGCGGCGGTATTTTCGGGCTTCTGGTGGCCATGGCCGCGGCGCGGCTGCTGCTTGCCCTCGCTTTTCATAACTCACATTTCCTCCCCATCAGCGTTGCGCCATCGCTTATCGTCTTGGCCTTCGCCTTCGCGTTGGCGTTGCTTACGGGAATCATTTTTGGGGCGGCTCCCGCATGGCTTGCCACGCGTACCGATCCGGCCGAGGCACTCCGGGGTTCAGGCCGCGGCACTAAAGATCGTTCTTCCTTTGCCCGCAAAGCGCTGCTGGTTGTGCAGGCCACCCTTTCCGTGGTTCTGGTCGCCGGCGCCACCATGCTGGCGCGCAGCCTGAACAAGCTCGAACATCAGGACTTCGGTTTCCAGGTGCAACGGCGCGTGGAAGTGGATATGAACAATCCGCCTGCTACCTACACCCAGCCCCAGTTAGCGGCGCTTTACCGCCAGCTGGAAGAACAACTCAACCGTCTCCCCGGCGTACGGGGTTCCGGCCTGGCCCTTTACAACCCGCTCACCAACAACTGGGGCGAACTCATCATGGTGGCCGGCCATCCTCCTGCCAAGTTTAACGAGGAAGGAGGCGCGTCGTGGGACCGCGTGAGCGTCAACTATCTTCAGAATCTTGGCATTCCCGTTTTGCGCGGACGGGCGTTTACCGCCGCGGACAACGAAACGACGGCGCCGGTGGCCCTCGTCAACGAGGCTTTCGTGAAGCGCTTTTTCAAGAGCACCGAAGACCCGCTGGATCAGCACTTTGGCCTCGACGTCCCCGAGTATGCCGGCACATTCCGGATTGTCGGCGTCGTGCGCGATGCCAAGTTTGCCGGGTGGGGCCTCAGCAGGCCGGCGCGCCCGATGTTTTATGTGCCGCTGGCGCAAAATGTCGCCTACCCCGACAAGCTGATGAAGATGATCGAGCTGCGCTCGCACTTTATCGGCGGAATCATGCTGGTAACCGATCTGTCTCCCGGCGTGCTCGAGGCCCAGCTCACGAGGATGCTTGCGGATATCGATCCGAACCTGACCATCAATAGCATCCGCACCATGCAGCAGCAGATCGATCTTCGCTTCGATCAGGAGCGTGCCGTGGCCAGCCTCGCCGCTCTGTTCGGGAGTGTGGCACTGGTTCTGGCTGCCGTGGGACTTTACGGCGTGACCGCTTACACGGTTGCGCAACGCACCAACGAAATCGGCATTCGCATGGCGCTTGGCGCGGACCGCCCGAACGTGATCCAACTGGTGCTGCGGGGCGCCTTCAAGCGAGTCTTGTTTGGCTTGTTGCTGGGCTTGCCCTTGGCGGTTGGCGCCGGACGGCTGATCTCCGCCCAACTGTACGGCGTCACCTCGTGGGACCCGCTTGCGCTGGCTGTGGCAGCAGGGGCGCTGGCGATTTGCTCCTTCTTTGCCGCCATCATTCCCGCAAACCGCGCAGCATCCATTTCACCCATGAACGCGCTGAGAATCGAGTAGCGTGCATCATCGGGTTTTCGTGCCAGAAGTCCCCTGCGATTCGTATGAATGACTTGGACTTCGCGGAGAATCGTGACGTAAACTCGCTCCACTCTCCCGCAGGCGGTAACCCGTGCAAAACGATCACTACGCGTATCTCGTCGGCGCGCTCATCTTCGACGCCAAAGAGCTCCCTTTCGCCGGGACGGGCGGAGCCATCTGGAGCGTCGCGTACGAATACGTGCAAGGCTACCGCCTTGGGCCCACGAATGCGTGAGAAGAGAGGGGATGGAGGACAGGGGCCCCCTATGTTTTTTGTAAGTGTTGCAGCTAAAGAACTTAGCCAGGCCGTAAGTCTTTTGTTTGCAACACTTGCGGGGGATCCATAAGTGTTGCAGTTAAAGGACTTAGAAGCAAGGGTGGATAGCGATCCCGACAGGATAGATTCCATCTCCCCCCACCCCCGGTGGTTTTTGGCAAAGAGTGTGGAATCGTCTGAAAACAAAAGAGTTGAGTTTTCTGTCGATGCAAAAAACGACAAAAGAGTGCGGAAGCAACAGGAAGTAAAGGAGATAGATGAGGTGAAGGAAGTAAAGGAGTGGAGAGTGTGGCACATGGGGTGTCTTGGCGATGCCCTTCGCACACGACGCTCAGGGTAAATTGTCGTCGAAAAATCACCACCCATCCTATCATAGATTATAAGTATTGTCAACTACTTTTCTATTAAACCTAGAGCTTTTAGATTGAGCAGGTTACATAAGCGTTCGAACCGGCTTGTAAGAGAAAGAAAACAAATGGGTAGAGTTCACTGGTGGCGGGGGAAATGTTGGACGGTTGAGGAACGACCGATCTCACGTGTGTGCAATTCTCCACTAGCACTTGACCCTTAGTACAGTATTGACGCGCCAACCTTTCTTTTATTCTTATCGCATGCGAATCATTCACGAATCTATTCTTCCACGCAGAGGTCTCACTTTCGCTCTCCTCTCCGCCAGTTGCCTCGCGGGGACTGCTTGCGCGGACACTAACGTTTCCGCTCCCTCTATTCCCATGGCTACCGTCATGCAGGCCATCCGTGATTACAGAGGCGGCAAGCAATCCACTCCTTTCACCTTGACGAAGCCTCCGGCCGCACAGGACTCCGACAAAAATCCTCTTGATCTCGACGGCCCCTATCAAGCGCATATCGGCCTTATAGCGGCGCAAGCCGATTTTGCTCAATTGGAAAAAATCGCACATCAGGTCCGCGTCGACAAGAGCCGGTTGTCCGGCGGCGTCTGGAAACTCCTTGGCTTCTACGAAGGCGTCAGTAAGCCTCCCTCCGGAGATTATTCCACCGACGCTGATTGGTCCGACCACATTGAGAACCTCAGGAAATGGATCGCGGCCTATCCGGAATCTGCCACGGCGCGTATCGCTCTCGCGGGAGCCTACACTGACTATGCCTGGTTCGCTCGCGGCTCGGGTTATTCCAATACTGTTTCGGATTCCAGTTGGGAGTCTTTCGGGCAGCGCATCGAGCTCGCCAAGGCCACTCTGATTAAGGCCGCCCACCTGAAGGAAAAATGCCCTTATTGGTATGAGCTGATGCAAACCATTGCTCTTGCCGAGGGCTGGGACAAGAAACAGGCCCGTGAGCTTTTCGATCAGGCCACCGCATTCGATCCCGCTTACTACCACTACTATCGCGAGTACGCCAACTTCCTCTTGCCCAAATGGCATGGAGAAGGAGGCGAAACTCAGGCCCTCGCCGAGGAAATCTCCTCTCGCCTGCCCGAGCCAGACGGCTCCATCGTCTACTTTGAAATCGCTAGTTTGCTTGCTTGCCAATGTGACAAAGAGCGCGATTCCCTCGAGGGCATGTCCTGGCCCAAAGTTAAACGGGGATACGCCGAACTCGTTCGCCTTTACGGCACGTCCAATCTGAAAGCGAATCGCTTCGCCTACATGTCTTTTGTCGCCAACGACAGGGCTTCCGCCCAATCCGCCTTTTCCACGATTGGCACAGACTGGAATCACCTCGTCTGGCACAGCGCTGCCAGCTTCAACTCCGCCCGCTCCTGGGCCAACTCCCCGTAGGGGCAATAGATTCGCCAATTCAAGCCGGGCGGCGCTGCGAACAACTTTTGAGAAAGTGTCGATAAACCGGCGCGGAGTTCGTAGCCCTCGGAGGCGGAATTAGCGGTTAAGGCGATGGGAAAAGGGAAACTCATTCTCGGGCTGGCTGTTCTTGCGCTGGCCATCATTGCCGGCTGGCAGATTGTTTCTTGCGAACTGGCCAACCTGGAGCTCCGCGGGGACCTGCGGGACATTGCGTCGCAGGCGGGGGCTTACATCGGGCTGGTTTCCTTCAATTCGGATGAGGATTTCCGTAACGCCGTGATCCGCGCCGCCAAAGGGCATGAGATTGAGCTTGAGGCGGAACAGGTGACGGTGCAACGCACGGGCACGGCTCCAAACCAGAGCATATACCTTGCGGTGGACTACAAAGCGCGAGTGAAGGTGCCAGGATTCTCGTTGGCTTTGCACTTCCATCCAACGAGCGCGAGGTGAAGCACTACCAGATCGCTCGGCTGGCTCACATCGTGTTGCGCATGGTAAAGCACACTTGCCCGGTAAGCGCGTCAGCCAGGCAGCGGACGGGCGTAATATGCGGAATTCGGACAGGCGGGACAAAAGGAGAGGCGCTCGGCAACGTCACAAGCGCCTCCTCTACTGCGTCAACGTAAACCGTACCTCACTGGATCACCTCCTTCTCGGCAGGAACGCCGATGTCGACAAGAGTGTCGAGTGGTCCGAGTATAGCGCCGGATTGGTGAGAATCAGAAGAAGCGTTTCCTTAAACTTTGGGTTTGGCACGCGAAAGCAAGTCACCGGCAGCGTTTACCAGGCACGGGCTGGTTGTTCGATGCCTCTTGGCGATAACTCCGGATTGCCGACAATCCACGCAGAATCGTCGGTCTTATTGATGCGCCGTGGGCTCCAGAGTACGCTGACGCACTCTGGGTTGAACCACATGAAGCCAATTCGCTGATGTTGAACCATGGGACACGTTACGTCTAATGCCGGGCCACTCTTCAACATCTCCAAGAAAGGAAAAGGAGAAAATCACATGAGCACGATTACAGTCAAAGATGGCACCACGATTTACTACAAAGATTGGGGATCCGGGCAGCCGATTGTTTTCTCTCACGGCTGGCCGCTCTCAGCAGACGACTGGGACACGCAGATGCTGTTCTTCCTCAACCACGGCTATCGCGTCATAGCCCACGACCGGCGCGGGCATGGCCGTTCCTCCCAGACCGGTGGCGGCCATGACATGGATCATTACGCCGACGACCTGGCGGCACTGACCGAACATCTCGACCTCAAGGAAGCGATCCATGTCGGTCACTCGACCGGCGGCGGCGAGGTCGTGCACTACATCGCCCGCCACGGCGAAAGCCGGGTGGCAAAAGCGGCGATCATGAGCGCGGTGCCGCCCTTGATGGTGAAAACGGCGGCCAATCCCGGCGGGCTGCCCAAAGACGTGTTCGACGGGTTACAGAAGCAGCTCGCGGCCAATCGGTCCCAGTTCTATTACGATGTGGCTTCTGGACCGTTCTATGGCTACAACCGGCCTGGCGCGAAACCCTCGCAAGGGACGATCTGGAATTGGTGGCGACAGGGCATGATGGGAGGCGCCAAGGCGCACTATGACGGCATCGTTGCCTTCTCTCAGACGGACTTCACCGAAGACCTGAAAAAGATCACGGTGCCCGTCCTCGTGCTGCATGGCGATGACGACCAGATTGTGCCCTATGCCGATGCTGGACCGCTGTCGGCAAAGTTGCTGAGGAATAGCACCTTGAAAATCTACAAGGGCTTTCCTCACGGCATGCCAACAACCGAGGCCGATACGATTAACGCCGACCTGCTCGCTTTCATGAAAGGTGTATTCAAGGCGGCAGCGTAGTGCCTGGTTTGCCCGGCCTTTCGGAATTTCCGCAAAGGCCGGGTAACTCCATCGCAACCAACTGTCGGGGCATCAAGGCAGGGGAAGGGAGAGGACAACTATGAGCGCCATAATAGATTCCGGTATTTCCCGCCGTCGTTTTCTCATATCCACCAGCATGGCTGCCACCGTTGGTGTGCTCGCTCCGCGCGATTTATTCGCTCAAGATGATGGGCTCGTGCAGACAGCCCGGAAAACAGCCGCAGCCGCTACTATCACCGTCCAGAAACTCCGCGGCAACGTGAGCGTTTTGATGGGCGCTGGAGGAAATATCGCCGTGCTTTCTGGTCGCGACGGTAAGCTCCTTATCGATGCTGGCTTTGCCGGCGCCCGTTCAAAGATCGCCGACGCGCTGGCATCCATCAGCTCCGATCCGATCAAGCACCTCATCAACACGCACTGGCACTTTGACCACACCGATGGCAACGAATGGCTGCACTCTGCGGGTGCGGTTATTCTCGCTCACGAGAACACGCGTAAGCACCTCTCCACTACGACGCGAGTGGAGGGCTGGAACTTCACCTTCCCGCCCTCGCCTCCCGGAGCAATTCCTGCGGAAGTCTTTGGAGACGAGCGGACTGTGCAACTCAACGGGACAACCATTGTGCTCAAGCACTACGCTCCCGCACACACCGACAGCGACATCTCCGTTCTTTTTGCAGAGGCCGATATTTTCCACGTCGCTGACACCTTCTGGAATGGCTACTATCCCTTCATCGATTATTCAACGGGCGGCAGCATCGACGGTATGATCCGGGCTACCGAAACCAACTTGGCGAAAGTCACAGACAAGATGATTGTCATCCCAGGCCACGGCGCGATTGGCGACAAATCCCAACTCGCGTTTTATCGCGACTTGCTGGTTGGCACTCGCGAGAGAGTAGCGGCCCTCAAGAAACAAGGCAAATCGCTCGACGAAATTGTCGCCGCAAAACCTACCTCCGCCACAGACGCAAAGTGGGGCAACGGCTTTAGGAGCCCTAAAGACTTCATCGGAGACGTTTTCCGGGGCGTTTGACGTGATTGCGAGCGAGTCACGGGGTACTCGGAAATAATTCCACCTGCCTGGTTAGTGATGAGGTTTTCCAGGGCGCCCAGGTGTGGGCGTGGGCCGAGGACCAATAGGCAAAACCGCCGCGTCTTACGTTACGGCTATTGCGGCGGCGCAGGGCAGAGCGACGCCTCCCTCCAAGAAAAACCGCAGATAAATCAGCGCTCCGTGCTTTGGCAAACTGGAACACTCAACACAGAGTTCTCAGAGGACACAGTGGGGAAAAAGACGGCGGAAATCGGTTCAGCGGATTTCCGGGACCGAGCGGGAGTTTTGGGCCGTAAGTACTCTGTAGAGTGTGGTGGGGCAGACGGGCGGGGCAAGCCCCGCCCCTACGGCGTGTTACGAGGCGCGAATTCTTGAGAGGTATTTCCGGGACGCCACACTAGCAAACGCTACGGCGCGGTTTGGGTGGGGATGGCTTTGGGGCCGGCAGGCGTGAAATGGAAGCGGATTAGCCATTCGCTGGGGACGCTGTGACCGCCGACATCCGGTGAATTGAATTGCCAGCGGCGGGCGGCTTTGAGGGCGAGATCGGCAAAATATTGACTCGGGCCGGGAGAATCGAGCGTGGCGTCGGAGACGTTGCCGGTGGGATCGACGTGAACGCGGACAGCGACGCGAACAACTCCGTGAATGGTGTCGAGGGCTTTCTGGGGGGCGTCGGGCAAAATTTGGTCGAGGACTTCACCGCGCGCGGAAGGCGATGCGTTGGATGTCCCGGGAGATGAAGTGATGGAGGACGCAGGGGAACTCGGCGCGTTTGTGGATGAGAAAGTTTCCGTGCGCACGGAAGCGGGCGTTGGCGTGGCAGGCGGCGGGGCCTGAGGTGCTGGGGCAATCTTTTTTTCGGCGGCCGCTTTCAATGTTTTTTGCTGCGCGGATGGCTTTGGGGATGGTGGAGTGGCACGGCGCGCTGGCGGCTCGACGGCAGTTGACGAGGTTGCGGCGGGAGCAGAAGCGGTGGAAGCGGAGGAAGAAGAGTCGGAACGATGGCCGAGGATCTTGGGCAGCGCGAAGATGGCGACGATCACCAGAAGGGCGGCGGCAACCGGAACGACATAGTTGGGGAGAACCAGAGATTGAGTTGGCGAGCTCTTCGCGGCTTTTGGACGCGGCGGCTTGGCTTGGGGCTGTGCTTGCACTCCCGTTGAAGGCGGCCGGATGTCTGGGATTGGCAGCTTTGCCGCGGGGACGGCGGGAACGGAAGAGAGTGGGACAGCCAGCGGAGAAATGGTTTGCGCGGCAGTGGCGGCGAAGGCGGCCGGATTGAGGCGCGCGGCAATTTCAGCAATGGTCCAGCGGCGGCGCGGATCGCGGCGGAGGGCGTGGCGGGCGATGTCGAGAAAGGGCTGAGGAAGCGCATCCGGGACGAGCGGGTCCGCCGGGCTTCCGGGTTGTGAGGCGGGAACGCGCTGGGTGAGGGTTTCGACCAGGGTCATGCCCAGAGACCAGACGTCCGTGGCAGGGGAGAGCGGACCAACGGCAACTTCGGGAGCGTCGTGAAGGTCGAAGCGGCGCGATGATTTTCGCGATTCACCGATGGGGAAAAGAGAGTCACTGGAAAGCTTGAGCTGATCGGCGGTGGCGAGAATGTTGGAAGGCTTGATTCGGGAATGAATGAGGCCTTTGCCGTGGAGAAAAACGAGAGTGTCGAGCACGGGGCCGAGCATTTCGCGAGCTTCGGATTCGGTGAGCGGACGCAAGGGGAGAATCTGGGAGAGATCTTCGTCGGCGTATTCCATAACGACGTAGAGACGATCGCGGTTGGCCAAGCGGCAGCGGCCGATGTCGTGTATGCGGAGCAGCTGGGGATGAGTGAGCTGCATGACGCGGCGCCAAAGAGAAAGCTGGTGATCGGCGGTGGTGCCGGCGGGAATGAATTTGATGGCGGCCTTTTTGGATGATGGTTCGGGGAGGTTGGTGAGGAAAACGGCGGAGTCGTCTGTTTCTCCCAAGAACTGGCGGAGACGGAATTTATTGTCGACGACCTGACCTTCGCACTGACTCCAGACTTCGCTCATAGTGCACCTCCAACTGCGAATGGCCGTGAGCCGAATAATGGCTACGTTGCCAACGGCGCAACGTGCGAGCGCAAACACGGAAAGAACACCACGGCGTAAGAGAGGCTGGGCTGGAACGTCTCGATTTGCTGCGATTCGCAGGCGCCAGGGGCCGGGCGCTCGTCGTCCACATTCTGGCACATTCTGGCACGAAATGGCCTGGAAAGGGAGGGTCGTTCCTATCAGTTAGGGAGAGGCGGGCTAGGAGGACGTGAAAAGCGGCTCGAACGAGGCACTTTGAGGCAAGCGGCCTGGACCAAAGATTCGCAGGCGGAGAGGCAGGCGCGGCGGAAGTTGCGCGAGATTTTCATATGGGTGTTGGCGGAATGGAGAAGCGTGGCGGTGCCGTGCAAGAGAGCCACAAGGGCCAGAGCGAGGGGAGTATATTGATCAGGCTTGCCACCCAGTTGAGAGGCGAGGCGGCGCTTCAAGAATTCGAACGAGGGCATGTGATCCTTGTGGGCGAAGGCCGTGGCCCAGTCGTCGGAGATGAGGCGGTAGTCGTGGGGGTGCTCCACAAAGAAGTCGAGAACGCGGCGGCAGGTCTGCGCGGGTGTGCGCGAAGACTTGATGGCGGCGAAGAGGTTGAGGCGGGCGCGGCGGCGGATCAGGGAGAGGAGGTCTTCCTTGTCGGAGAAGCGCTCGTAAAGGGTGGGTGTAGTGGTGCGGGAAGCGCGGGCGACGGCGCGCATGGTGAGAGCATGTTCGCCGCGGGTGCTCCACAGGTGGTAAGCGGCAGCGAGGATACGGCCTTCCAGACGGGCGTCAGCTTTGCGAGGCATGCAGCGGCTCCCTCAGTCTTGTATGAGCGGAATTATATCCTTTACAGCGTTAAAGAAACAATGTATAAATAATGGGCCGGGAAAGTCCCTCGAACGCGTTGTTCAAAAAATCAAAGGACAAGGGTGCACGACAGCAAGTTATGTTTCGATTTCAATATAGTGTGACCACGAAGGCCAGCCGCGAGGCGGCCTGGGGCGTTTTTTCGAATTGGCGGCGGTGGAATGAGTTCGCAAATATTTATGGAGAGGTAGAATGGCGCGAAGGAAGGCCGTGGGAAGCGGGAAGCCGGCTGGAGATTGAGGTTGTGGAGCCGGTGAAGACGGTGGTGAGCCACGTGATTACGAATTGCCAGCCGGGGCACAGAGTGGGATGGATCGATCACTCGCTGGGAGTGGTGCTGGCGCAGTGGGTCAACTTTGAAGAACATGCGTTAGGCGGGACGCGGGTGCACACCTGGGGAGATATTGTGCATTCCGGCGTGAAGATCGCAGGGCGAACGGTGGAGCAAGTGGTCACCCACTTCACGGAAACGTGGTACGAGAATTTCCGATGCGCGTGCGACCAGCTCGCGGAAGCAAGCGGCGACTGAGCGCGGAGGCAGCTTCGGTCGCTTGAACTAAACTGCTTCTTGGGAACTTGGCGCTGAGTACGGCTAGCGGCAGTTTCGAACTTCTTCTGACCTTTCGAACATCGCCATTTTGCGCAAATAAGAACGGGAGATGCCGTCCAACGAAGACTTGGCGCGCGCACGTCTTCGCGCACGTCTTCAGATACAAACTGGGCCCTGAGACTACAGGGCAGAAGAGCTAAGCCAAGCTATTCGTCGTGGTAGATGTGCAGGTCGGGGAATTGGGGCTCACCCTATTCCAATCTGGTACGTTCCTTCATTAATGGCCAAACTCTGAACTTCCGCCGGTATTTCTGGAACCACAAATCATTGATTGCAAAGGAGATTGCGATCAAGAAGGCAGGCATCGCTGGCGAGTTGCGTGCAAGCGTTTCCTTGGGGGTGTGTGCAATGCGCGGACGGCGAGGGATGCTGTTGCGAAGAACTCGCCTAACGAGTAAAACAAGATGGGCTTCGAGATCAACCTGGAAGCCGCTCAAAAAGCAAGATTAAGCGCCAGTTCAAGTCTGCGGGCCCTTGCCAAGAGCGTCATGGGCGGCCAGGGAGGTACCTAGAATGCTGCACTTCCGAAATCCATCGGTCCGGCGCAAGCTGAGCATGGTCATCTTCTTTACCAGTCTTCTTGGCCTGAGTATCGCCGGCCTGGCGTTCGAAATTTATGAGCGAGCCAGTTTTCGCACCGGTCTGATCGACCAACTAAAAGCCCACGCCGATATGGTGGGTTCGAGTACGGCGGCAGCGCTGGCATTCAACGACCAAGAATCGGCACAGGACTCGCTCAAGGCCCTGGGGGTGGAGCGTCATATCGCCGCGGCCTGCCTGTACGACAAGCGCGGAAACGTCTTCGCCGAATACCGGCGAGACTCCGCCGCTCCAGCATGTCAAATGACGGCCACGCTCGAGGAGGGCGCGCGATTCGATAAGGAGCTTGTTGTCCTTTCCAGGAATATTTCCCTGAGTGGGGAAAGCACCGGGGCCATTGCGATCCTGTCGGATTTTTCCCAGCTTGACGCCAAGATGAAACGGTTCCGGGAAATATCCCTTCTGGTCCTGATCGTTTCCCTGCTGGTGACTGTGTTCGTCTCCAAGCGTCTCGTTGGTCTAATCACCGAGCCTATCCTGCAGCTCGCAGGGCTCGCCGAGAGAGTCTCCACGAAGGAAGACTACACGCTACGGGCAATCGCAGTGGGCGACGATGAGTTGGGAAAACTCGTCGGCTCTTTCAACCAGATGCTGGAGCGCATCCAAGAACGCGACGTGGCCTTGAACAGCGCGAAGGAAGATCTGGAAGTCCGTGTCCTGGCCCGTACAGAAGAGTTGCAGAAAGAGGTCTTCGAGCGTATGCGGGCCGAGAAGTTGCAGCGCATCGCGTACGATGCGACACGCCTTTTGGCCGAGGCGGATAGCATGGACGAGGCCATGCCGGAGATCCTAGAGGTTATTTGCGAAGGGATGGGACAGGAAGTGGCGGCCATCTGGAGATTAGACGAGACAACCGACGTGCTGCGATGCACCTACACTTGGCAGCGGCCCGGGGCATCGGTTGACGAATTCCTCGAGGCAACTCGCAACACCTCGCTGGCAGCCTCGACGGGCTTGCCTGGCCGCGTCTGGGTCAACCAGCAGCCCGTGTGGATCGCGGACGTAACGAAAGACGCCGATTTCACCCGGGCAGAAGTGGCCGTTGCCTGCGGGCTGCGCTGCGGTCTAGTCGTTCCGATCTTTCAGAATGCCGAACTTGGAGGCTTACTGGAATTATTCAGCGGAAAAGTCCAAGAACCGGATCCTTATTTGCTTCGCCTGGGCGTCGCGCTCGGTGGCCAGATCGGGCAGTTCATGAGCCGCAAGCAAGCGGAAGCAAATTTGGT
>Ga0210405_10001742_pt1 | contig 23948 bp, 27 predicted proteins | sample IncBWH11MmetaG_FD_155492 | JGI IMG/M metagenome (GOLD analysis project Ga0210405, IMG submission 155492) | Forest soil microbial communities from Barre Woods Harvard Forest LTER site, Petersham, Massachusetts, United States - Inc-BW-H-11-M | ecosystem: Environmental > Terrestrial > Soil >... | reverse complement strand
CTTGCTCACCTGACGCGGTAGGAGTTGTGGCAAATGTTTAATTACATTATCGCAGGCTTGGCGTTGGGGTCGGTCTACGCAATTGCTGCGTCAAGTATCACCATCACCTACGTATCCACCGGCATCCTGAATTTTGCCTTCGCGTCGTTCGCCTACTTCCTAGCGCGCGGCTTTTACTACCTCAACTCCCAGGAGGGGTGGCCGGTCGTCCCCTCCGCATTGATGGTCTTGCTGGTCTGGGCACCAGCGATGGCTGCGGTGCTGTATTTCGCGCTGTTGCGTCATCTACCCAGGCGGTCGACGCTGATCCAGATCGTGGCGATGATCGGCTTGTTCGTGGCACTGCCGCCGCTTGCGGCGATCTGCTTCGGCAACGTGTCGATCAGCGTCGCGCCGGGCCTAGTGCCGGAGCCAGTTCACGTCTATCACATTTTCGGGGCTGCGGTCGGGCTGGACCAGGTAGTCGTCTTCGCATGCCTCCTCGCCATTCTGCTCATCGGCACGTACTTCCTGCTGTTCACCGACATCGGCCTACGGGTTCGTGGCCTGGTTAGTACCCGAGCGTTGGCGTCATTGTCGGGTATCAATCCGGGAGCGGTCTCGGTCGCTGTGTGGATGATCAGCGCCGCGCTGGCCGGTTTGGTCGGCATCCTGGCGGCACCGACCAACGGCCTGACGTTGGAGGGCATGACCGGTCTGATGTCGGCTGCGTTCGCCGCGGTTATCGCGGCGCGCTTGAAGAGCCTGCCGATAGCAGTCCTAACCGCTCTGATCATGGGTGTGTTCACCGACCTCGTGCAATACTGGCTGCCGCCGGACAGCCCGTACACAACCGCGGTGGTTAATAGCGCACCGTTCGTTGTGATAGTTCTGGCCTTGATCTTCTTCTACATCCGCGATAGAGCGGTCCGCGACGTCGTTAGCGGCGGGGCACTCGATGCCGCAATCGAACCGCAAGGCGGCGACGCAGCAGTTGCGGCCGCCTATGGAACGCACGCTGAAGCATCCTCCTCACGCATACTCTCATTCCGTGGCGTCGGCTCGCTCGTCATGCTGGCTGTCGTGGCAATCCTGCCGGTGGTGTTCAGTGGATATTGGCTGACATTGATCGCCGGCGGCTTCGTGTACGGGCTCATATTCTTGTCATTTACGCTGGCGGTCGGCGAGGGGGGATTCCTTTGGCTGTGTCTAATTAGCTTCGCCGGACTTGGCGCTATCGTGGCTGCGCAACTCTCGACCGAAGCCGGCTGGCCGGTTCTACTAGCGGTGCTAGTGGCCGCACTCATCGTGACGCCGATCGGGGCGCTCCTCGGTCTGCTCACGATTCGGTTCGGCGAACTATACGTGGCTTTGACGACCCTGGCCTTCGGTTTGCTGGTCGAGACCTTTGTCTTCACCAACAATAGGTTCCTCAACGGCGGTAGCGGCGTTCCGATCAACCCTCCAGGGTGGGCTCTCAGCGACCGAACGTTTGCGTACCTGGTGCTGGGAATCTTCTTGGTGGTGGCGCTACTCATCGTCAATATGCGAAGGTCGACCAGCGGCCTCGCGCTCAGCGCAATCAGACGAAGTGAGGCCGCATCGAAGAGCGTGCTTGGGCTCAACGTGATCGGGCTACGAATCCTGATCTCCGCCCTGGCGACCTTTGTCGCAGCCCTCGGGGGCGGCTTTCTGGCGATGTACAGCCTGCTGGCCCTGCCGACCAGCTACACCGTCTACACCGGATTGGCCTGGCTCGCCGTCCTGGTCACGATCGGGTATCGCTCCATCGTCGCGGCGATCGTCGCCGGACTGGCGTTTACCGTCGTGCCCGGCATCTTCCAGACCTACCTCTCCGGGGCCTGGGGCAACGTCCCGACGTTGTTGTTCGGGCTCGGCGCAATCGGTCTGATCATCGACCCGGATGGATCGGTGACCATGCAGGCGCGCAACCTCGAGCAGCTGATGTACCGCCTTCGCGGACGGCGGCAATCCGCTGTGGCCGGCGTGGCGCCGGTCGACGAGAGCGCGAACCTAGGGTCGTCCGACATGGCCAGCACGAAGCTGGGAGGCCGTTCATGACCGCGGCGGACCAAACCATTGGGAGCTACCGGCTTTCGGCCGAGAATGTCGTCGTACGCTTCGGCGGCGTCGTTGCCTGCAACGGCGTCAGTCTGGGCGTGCCGCCCGACTCGATCGTCGGACTGATCGGGCCCAATGGTGCTGGCAAGAGCACGCTGTTCTCCGTGTTGTCTGGGCTTCGCCGCCCAACTGCTGGCCGAGTCTACCTGGATGGACACGACGTCACAGCGGCGACGCCACAGGCCCGAGTGCGGCAGGGTCTTGGGCGAACGTTTCAGCATCCCGAAGTATTCGCCGAGATGAGCGTGAGAGAACATCTTGTCGTCGCCGACCGGGTTCGTGAGGGTACGCGCCGGGTCTGGACCGACCTGCTGACCGGGCGCGGGTTCTTCAGCCCAAAGAATCCGGGCGAGGACGAGCGCGTCGGCAGCCTTATGGATTCGCTTGGGCTCGGCGGTGTCGCGCATGCGTCCGTCGCATCGCTACCGCTCGGCATGCTGCGCCTCGTCGAGCTGGGCCGTGCACTGGCGGCTGAACCGTCCGTTCTGCTACTCGACGAACCATCCTCGGGTTTGGACACGGCAGAGACAGCTGACGTAGTTGGCGTCCTGCGCCGGACGGTTGCCGAGCGCGCTGTGTCGTTGCTGGTCGTCGAGCATGACGTCGCCTTGGTCATGGATCTGTGCGAGTACATCTATGTGCTCGACTTCGGTTCGCTGATCGCGCAGGGTAAACCCGATGAGATTCGCCGAGATCCAGCGGTCAGATCGGCCTATCTCGGCACCGAAACCGAGGAACTCGAAATTGGGATCGAGCCATCTGGGGCGAGCCCTGGTCAGGGGACGGTATGAGTCAGGTAGCGACTGAGGCTTCCGCCGCGACCGATTCCGCTAGGCCGCTGTTGGAGGTCCAGAACTTGACAGTCCGTTACGGACTTGCTACGGCCGTGCGTAACCTCGACCTGAGTGTGAATCAGGGGCACGCGCTTGCGCTGCTGGGGGTCAATGGATCCGGGAAAAGTACCGTCGCCCGCGCTCTCAGCGGTCTGGTGCCGGTCGCCGCGGGACGAATCCGCCTTGAGGGTCGCGACATCACCGGCTGGCCCGCGCATAAGATCCGCCGGGCCGGTCTTATCTACTTGCCCGAGGGCCGTGGCATTTTTCCGGATCTCACTGTCATCGAGAATCTGCGGCTTTCCGCGTGTGTCATCAAGAGCCGGTCGGACCGGGCGGCGACGGTTGATCACGCCATGGAACTCTTTCCGCCGCTCAAGCCACGGGCGAAGACCCACGCAGCCCTGCTCTCGGGAGGGGAGCAGCAAATGCTCTCCCTCGCTCGAGCGCTTACGACGTCACCAAAGTTGATCGTCGCCGACGAACTTTCCTTGGGCCTGGCTCCCAAGATGGTCGACACGGTGTTCGAATCGCTCGAACTGCTTAAGGGGACCGGCGCAACCATCATCTTGATCGAGCAGTTCGCGGCGCGGGCATTGAAGTTCGCTGACCATTGCGCGCTTCTTCAGCGAGGAAGCCTCAGCTGGCACGGTGAATCGCGGACCGCAACCAGCGAAGTCATTGCCGGATACCTCGGTGGAGCCGTCGCGACTGGTGTGTAGCTATACGGTCGTCGGCTGAGTCACTTTGCGTTGATCGCGTTGAAGTATCTGATCTCGCCGACTTCATGGAATAGCACGTTACCGATATAGCCAGGAGTCTGGTCGCCGCCCAGCTGGGGAACATTCGGGTTGCCGCTGTAGGAAATGAGGCGGGAGATCCGGTGCTTGATGCGCCAGCCGCGATCGGTTCGGACGAGTTCGTCGTCGTACCAGCCAGTGCCGAGCCAGGTGGGGTCGCCTTCGGCAGCGTGCCTGATGAGAAGCCAGTTGCCGTAGGTGAATGCGTAAGCCTTGTCTCCGTCGACATGCACTAGATGACCCATCATCGTGTGCTGATGACAATCGTGCTGCTTGTGGATCTCTATGAACGCGCCGACAAAGTCGGCGCGGGTGGGCCATTCAGCGCCAGCTCCGTAGTCTGCCCTTACGTCGTCAGTGAAGATTCGATCGAACAAGTCCCAGCGGTGGGAGTCAAGCGCGAAGGCGTAGAGATTAACAAGCTCAATGATCTCCGCTTTGTCCTCATATTCACTCACGTGGCTTCTCTCCATTTCATAACTGTGGGCAGAACCAGTTCTGGTTCTGCCCACAGCCGTATGTGATGACGACGCGTTTACTTCACGTCGCTTGTTGCGGTGCCGCAGAACGGGCTGCCCGGGACGGACACGAAGGCGGTGCCTTCCAGCTTGACCATCCACAGACAGCTGTACTTCACGTTGTATTGCGAGAAGTTGATCTTATCCGGGGCGAGGGCGCCGTCGGCGTCGAAGTTAGTCACGCTGCGCAACGCCGTGATGTACTGTTCCTTCGTCGGGTTCGGCTTACCAAACTTCGCCAGACCGGCCTGCAACTCCCAGCCTGTCATCCAGCCGATCTCTGCGGAGTATGAAGGCGGACCGACATACCCGTAGGCGTCGAGCGCCGCCTTGAACGCCTTGGCGCCGGGGGTGTCGGCCTCAACCGGGACCATCTGGACCGAAAAGCCCTGGCCCTGCAATGCGGCATTGGTCGCCTTATTGGTCAGCGTGGTCTCGGTGTAGCCGGTCGGGATCAGGGACGCCTTGAGCTTCACACCCAGTTGGGTGAGCCGCTGGATGAACGCAGTTGCGGTGGTGTCCTGCTGAGTCATGTACACCGCGTTCACGTTGGCGCTCTGGATCTGCAAAGCCGCCGGCCCGATGTCGGGACTGCCGTAGGGAACGTCGCCGATGACCGGGCCAGCCTTCAGGCCAGCGGCCACACAGGACTGCACGTTCGCCACACTGATGTTGAGGATCGGAGTGCCGAGGTCGCTGGCCCCGAGTGCACCGCAGATCGTGGCACCTTGGCTCTTGGCGTACAGGCCGAAGCCAGGTGCGACAGCATCCGGATCCTTGTTTCCCTGGACGTCGAAGAACTGGGGGTGCTGCCCGTTTAGCCAGTCTACTTCGCCGTTGGCCGCGCCGAGAGTCGGAATGTTGTTCTGCTCGAGAAATCCCACTGCCCCCTCCGACACGTTGTCGAAGACAAGGACGATCGACACGTGGTCCTGCAGGACAAGCTTCTGTGCCGCCGCCAACGCGCCAGCGGCCGTCGACTGATCATCGGCGGAGACGAACTTCAACTGCTGACCATTCACCCCACCGGCGGAGTTGATGGTGTTGAAGGCCATCTGTACGCCCGCCTCCGCATCCGAGTAGGTCGGCGCCGAAACCCCGGTGAGTGAGGTCATCAAACCAACGGTCAGAGTTCCGTTCGGAAACTTCCCAGTGCTTGCCGCGCCTGCCGAACTGGCGGTACTCCCTCCGCCCGACGAACTGCACGCCGCCAGGACCAGGACTGACGCGAGAACGGTAACGCCTGCTCTCAGCTTAGCTCTTCTCATCCGTTGTGCCCTTTCGATGGAGGGAGCGTGTTTCCGGTATCGCTTTCAGGACGGTGAGCCGCCCCGATCCAGTCACACGTTCAGGAAGGAGCCCCCCGGCTATTAGGGAATCATGTCATTGATTCAATGAATCGTAGTTCAGGCGATCATGAGGGGTCAAGGGTCAAGCGAGTGTCGACCGTGTTACGATTCAGTTGCAGAATCCTCATGTGACCGGTCGCGTCCCAGGCGCGGTGGGGGCTGCGGCTCCGTCGCTGGCTCTTCTGTCGAGCGGCAGCACGTTGGGCGGGGTGATCGCCCTTCCGGTCAGCCGGGGACGATGTCGAGCAACACGCCATGAGTCGTGCGGGGGTGCACGAAGGCCTGAGATCCGGCTGCAATGAGGTCGGCGCCCCGATTGGTCAGATCGGTAATCGTCCCGAGCCGATCGTTGACGATGAGCCCAATCGCGTACACACCTTCGCCGCGGCGCTCGACGAACTTCGCCAGCGCGCCCGCGTCGCTGCCACCGGCGGTGAGCCCGAACCACGATCGCCCGACCGGCACATGATGTGCAATCTCGCCGGTGCTGGTCTCCTCAACCGGCCACGCGCCGAACAGCTCCGCCCACCCGTGCTTCGCCTGTTCGTCATCGCGCACGGCGACCACGAGATGGTTGATTCGCCGCCATTGACTCGAGGCGGTCGGCTGACCACCTGGCCGGGCCGGATGCAACACCAGTCGCACACCGTTGGTCGCCGCCGGATCAACGACCAGGCTGTCATCGGTGATCTCTACCGCTGTCCCGGTGCGAGAGAGATGCTCGCGAACCAGCTTGAAGTCGGCGGCACCGACATCGACCCGGCAGACACCGGACGGCTCACCTTCTTCGGCGGCCCGAAGCTTGATGACGGCCCCGTCCAGATGGAACTCGATGTGGTCCTCGCGGGCGTGGTCCGGCGCCCATCCCAGCTTCTCGAGCCAGTCCTTCCCGGCGCCGGCCACGTCGGCCACCGCAACGGTCACCCGCTGGAACTCAACGAGCGGGTAAGAGGCGCCAAACACAGGAGCTCCCTCGACAGTGAACCGGCAGGCCGGACCCGATTGCTCGACCGCTATCCAGCCCATTATTGTTATGATAGACTCTTAGTTTGTTCGGCTGGCCAATGGGATGGCGGTCCCGTGCATCTTCTGAGAGACAGGGCGTCGCTCGTGAGCACGGCTCGGCCGTCGGCGTCGCAGTCGGCGCGCGGTGAGTGACAGTGGCCCACCCGACCTCTTTGCCCGGCCTCCTCAGCGAGGAGGCCCGCGGGACCGGCGCCCTCAGCGGGCTGCGCGTCCTGGACCTCACCAAGTTCTGGGCTGGGCCGGCGGTGACTGAGGCGCTCGGCAACATGGGAGCGCAGGTCGTCAAGGTCGAGGCGGCGCATGCTCTCGATCCATGGCGTCTCGGGGATGCCCGGCAGTGATGCCCAACCATCGTTTCGACCACCAGGTAGCGATCGTCACAGGTGCGGGTCGAGGTATCGGACGCAGTCACGCCGAGCTGCTTGCGTCGCGTGGGGCGCGGGTGATCGTCAATGACCTTGGTGTCGGGGCAGATGGAGTGGGCGTGGACAGCGGCCCGGCCCAGGACGTTGTGTCGGCGATCCGATCGGCGGGGGGCATCGCAGAGGCGGACGGCTCGGACATCGCCGATCCGGCCGGCGCGCAGGCCATCGTCGAGCACGCGATCGACTCGTTTGGCCGCATCGACATACTGGTCAATAACGCCGGGATCTTTGACACGGACGACTTCCCGAAGCTGCACGTCGCCGCCATGCATCGCTTCTTCGACGTTCATGTCGGGGGGAGTTTCAACGTCTCGCGAGCCGCATGGCGGCACATGGCCGCGGCGAATTACGGACGTATTGTCATGACCAGTTCGACTGGCATGCTCGGGGCCTCGAATCAATTGGCGTACGGCACGGCGAAGGCCGGCGTGCTCGGGCTAGCGCGGGCCCTGGCAGTGACGGGCAAGCCGGTCGGAATCAAAGTCAATACCGTCGCCCCGATGGCCCGCACCCGCATGGTTCGCTCGACCCCCCCTCCGGACGGGCTCGATCGGGATCCTGCGCTGGTCTCCCCGCTCGTGGCCTACCTGTGCCACGCGGACTGCCCGGTGAGCGGTGAGGTCTTCGTGGCCGGCATGCGGCGCTACAGCCGGATCTTCATTGGCGAGACCGACGGTTACGTGCATCCGGACGTCCAGGTCTGCATCGAGGACGTCGCTTGCAACTGGGACGCGGTCATGAATCCGGCAGCGTACTTCGTCGCCGACGACATGCGACATTGGATCGCGATCAACGAGGAGCGAATCTTGACGCGCACCAGCAGAGAAAGAACCGATCGAGACGACGGCGGAGTTCTGGGCCGGGCTGCGCCATCATAAGGTCCGATTGCAGTACTCACCCTTGTCGGATGCGTACGTCTTCTATCCGCGGGTGCTCGCTCCACGCACGCTGGCGGACGACCTGGAATGGCGCGAGGTGTCCGGCGAGGGAACGCTTTATACGTTCACGCTTGCTCGCCGAGCGGTAGCGCCCGCGTGGGACGACGAGGTATTGCACATACCCGCAGTCGTGCAGTTCGATCAGGGACCGCGGATCAGCACGGAACTGGTGAACGTCGAACCGACGGCCGTACGGATCGGAATGCGCGTCAAGCCATTCTTCGTCGATTCGAACGACCGGGGTGCGACGTTGCTGATGTTCGAGCCCGCCTGACCTACGGGACGTGCGCGCGCACGTGCGCGTCGTAAACACGCGATTGGAAGGGCACCAGACTTGGATCAGTCGCTCATCGACGAGGTGTTGTCCGCTCGGGCCGCGACCCTGGACAGGGCACGACCCGAAGCGGTCGCCAAGGTACGCGCTCGCGGCCACCTGACCGGCCGCGAACGCATTGCGGCCGTGCTCGACGCCGGTTCGTTCGTAGAGTACGGAGTGCTCGCGGATTCGGATGGAGCGGGTGCCGCGGACGGGCTGGTGAACGGGTTCGGTCAGTTGGACGGCAAGCCGATCACCATCGCGTCCTATGACTATTCCGTCTTCGGCGGCTCTCAGTCGTTCGTCAACCACACCAAGCTCGAGCGCGTCATCAACGTGGCTTACGACCAACGCCTGCCATTTCTGTGCTTCTCGGACGGCGGCGGGCTGCGAGCTCATGCCCTCACTGGTACCGCGACCCGGGGTGGTCAGGGCGGTCAGTTCCACTGGATCCAAGGTCTGGCGATGATGTCCGGCTGGGCACCGACCGTGGCCGTGGTTTCCGGGCGGGCCTTTGCCGGCAATGCAACCATCGCCGGTCACTCGGATCTGGTCATCGCGGCTCGCGGCTCGGCCGTAGGCATGGGCGGTCCACCGCTCGTGGAGCAGGCGCTCGGCATCAAGGTGACACCCGAGGAACTGGGCGCGGTCGAGATGCACGAGAAGTCCGGCGGCATCGACCTGCTGGTCGCCGACGAGCCAGCGGCAATCGCCGCGGCCAAGCAGTACCTGCGCTTTTTCCTGCATGAGGAGAACGAAGTAGAGCCGTCGCCAACCGCCGACTCGATCGCCTCGATCGTTCCGGAGAACCGTCGTCGGGCCTACGACATGCGTAAGGTCATACACGCCCTCGTGGACAGCGAAAGCCTCTTCGAGTTGCGCCCAAATTGGGCGAAGACGGTCATCACGGCGCTCGCCCGGATGGGCGGCAAGACCGTCGGGCTCCTGGCCAATCAGCCGATGTCGAACCGGGTCGGCGCCATCGACGCCGACGCGTGCGACAAGATCACCCGATTCGTCCAGCTGTGCGACGCCTTTGATTTCCCGCTCGTCTCGCTGATCGACAACCCTGGCTTCATGATCGGACCGGATGCCGAACGGGCCGGGATCGCCCGGCGGCACGCGCGCACGATCATGGCGCACGTGCACAGAACCGTGCCGCTGTACTGCGTGCAGATACGTAAGGGCTACGGGCTCGGACCGGCCGCGACGGGGGGATGTACGGACGCTGCGACCTGAGCCTGGCGTGGCCGACTTGCGAGACGGGTGGCATGGGTCTCGAAGGTGCCGCGTCACTCGCCCAACGGGATCAGATTGCAGCAGCCGGCGACGACCAAGCCGCCATCCGCGCCATTCGGGAGGAGTACGCGGCCGAGGTGCGGCGCGGCAAGTCAGGGCTGAGCGCCGGCCGGAACAACTCCTTCGACGACATCGTGGATCCGGCCGAAACACGGGATCGGATCATTGCGATCCTGCGCTTCAACCAGCGAGCCGTTCGGACGCAGAAGAAGCACTATATCGACACTTGGTAACACGGCCTTGGGAGACCGCTGATGGCAGACGACGAATGGCCGGCCGAATGGCAGCCGATGATCGACGCCGTCGGCCAGGACTTCGGCGGGGGGATCGTGTACGTGGCCGCCGACGACGTGGAGAAGGCGCTCGTCCGCGCTATCTCGAGCCCCTGGAGTTCGATTGTCCGCTGCACTACGACGAAGAGGTCGCTAAACGATACGGCTACCGCGGGATCGTCGCTCCGTACTCGGGTATGTCGACCTGGGTCGCGGACGCCAAGTGGAAGCCAGGCACCGTGGCCTTCACAAGCGCCGAGCGCGGCGCATTGCCACCGAATGCTGGGCTGGGCCGCTATCCGATGCCCGGCGACCCGGAACCGCCACGTCTTCCGCGCCCGACGACCGAGTACTCGTTCGTTACGGAGATGGAGGTCGATTACATTCGAGCGGTCATCGTGGGCGACCGGCTGAGTCAGACAGGCTGCAAGCTGCTCTCGTGCATTCCCAAGGAGACGAGGGCGGGACGCGGCGCGTTCTTCACGACCGAGGTTGAGATCCAAAACCAGCGTGGCGAGCTCGTGGCCAGGATGCGCCAGCAGCTGTACTGCTACAACCGTCACCTGAAGGCGGCTGAGTAACGATGCCAGACTGCACGCAACGGTACTGGGAAGATGTCCACGAGGGCGACGAGTTGCCGACGCTGGAGTTTCCGATCACGATCGTCAGGCTCGTCATCGAGGCCGCCGCGAATCGTGACTTCTGGCCGCTCCATCACAGTTCCGAGTTTGCGCGAGCAAGTGGCGCTGCGGACATGTACGCAAACAACATCTTCCTCCAAGGGATGTGGGAGCGATCTGGCCGCGAGTACATCGGCCTAGCCGGCGTGCTTAAGAAGCTCGGGCCGTTCCGTATGCGGAGCTTCAATTTGGTCGGTGAAACGGTTGTGGTTAAGGGCGTCGTCAGATGAATGTGGCAGTCGGAGGGCGAGAACTTCGTGGAATTTGAGTTGCGCTCGGAGAACTCGAAGGGCGTCCTCACCGTCGCGCCCGGTCCCGTGATAGCTACGCTGCCATCTCGCGCGATCAGATAGTGGATATGTATCTTTGCCAGTGCCCCTGCCGCTTCGAAAACGGCGCCATTCGAGCTTAGGCAGCTTAATTTCGGTCAGGTCGTGCCCGGGACCTGGCGGGCAGCGTGTTGCGATGCGGGTATGGCCATAACGGCCGACGGCACGGCATCAGGGCTTGCCTTATAGACATAATCATAGCTATAATAGCAGCAATACAGCTTCTCCTGTGCGGCGAGGTGATGGGACTGCAGCGCTACGCGGTTCTCGACGATGAGGTCAACGACATGCTCGAGGTCCTCGATCGTGGTTACCCGGCGGTCGAAACCATGTCTCCCGCCCAAGCGCGAGCCGCCGTCGCCGCTCGCCGCCAGCCAGCCGGAAACATCGACGACGTCGCTCGAACCGATGACCTGACCGTGCCGGCGACCGACGGCTATGCGATTTCGGTCCGCGTGTATCACCCGCATCCGTCGGACGTAGTCAGCACTGGCCCGTCGGCGGCGATTGTTTTCGCTCACGGCGGCGGCTTTGTGCTCTGCAGCATCGAGAGCCACGATTCGTTCTGCCGGGCCATGGCCCGCGGCTGCGGCGCAGTCGTAATTAGCGTCGGGTACCGGCTTGCACCCGAAGCGCCGGCACCACAGGCCGCCGAAGATGTCTACGACGTGCTTTTGTGGGCAGTCGCGGCCGGCAGCCCGTTCACGATCGACCCATCTCGTATCGCTGTCGCAGGAGACAGTTCGGGTGGCAACCTGGCTGCTGCCGCAGCGCTGCTCGCCCGGGACCGAGGCGGACCAGCCTTGGCCGCACAGGTCCTGCTGTACCCGGCGCTCGACCCCAAGTGCGACTCGCCCAGCTATAACGAGTTCGCCGAAGAGCACTTCAACACCGCGGCGGCCATGCACTGGTACTGGGAGAACTACCTTGGGTCAGGCCGCGACACGGACCGAGGCAGTTTCCCTGCCTGGTACGCAGCGCCGTCGTGCGCCGATGATCTGACTGGCCTCGCTCCGGCTGTGATCGTACTCGCTGGTCGGGACCCGTTGCGCGACGACGGCGCGCGCTACGCCGAACGTCTCGCCGACCAGGGCGTGTCGGTGATACGGCGTGACTATCCCGATCTCTTCCACGGATTCGTCTCGATAATGACCTTTGCCCCCGGCGCCTCAGCGCGCGAGCTGCTGTGGTCAGACCTGTCCATCCGGCTGCAAGAACGGAGCCAGCGTGTCTGACCCGGATTCGTTCGATGTAGTCGTCGTCGGCACCGGCTTCACCGGCATCTACGCGCTGCACCGGTGCCGGCAAGCCGGGTGGAGCGTGCTAGGCATCGAAGCCGGCGACGGCGTCGGCGGCACGTGGTACTGGAACCGGTATCCCGGAGCCCGGTGTGACGTCGAAAGCGTCGACTACTCCTACTCCTTCGACGGCGAATTGCAGGCAAGTTGGCGCTGGAGCGAGAATTACGCGACTCAGCCCGAGATTCGTTCCTATCTTGAGCACGCTACCAACCGGTTCGGCCTATGCGACCTCATCGTATTCGGCGAGCGGGTTGTCGCTGCACATTACGACGATCGCTGGATACTCACGACAGACGCCGGACGTAAGGTCAGCGCACGGTTCGTCATCATGGCGACCGGCAGCCTCTCGGCGCCTCAGGTTCCAGACCTGCCCGGGTTGGCGGACTTCGCGGGAGAAGTGGTACTGACCGCCATGTGGCCCGAGCGGCAGGTCTCGTTCGCGGGACGCAGGGTAGGCGTCATCGGAACGGGAGCCTCGGCCCTGCAGTTGGTACCGATCGTCGCCGGTGATGCCGCCGAGCTCACCGTGTTCCAGCGGACCGCAAATTACAGCATCCCCGTGCGCGTCGCGCCGTACAGCGAGCAGGACCAGCAGCAGATTCAAGACGACTACTCGCAGCGGCGGGCGAAGTCGTGGCGGGCCGCGGCCGGTACTCCGCACGGCAGCTATCCGGTCAGTGCCCACTGCCTCTCCGTTGAGGAGCAGCGCGAGGTGCTGGACGCCAGCTGGCAGAAGGGCGGCGTCTTGTTCGCCAAGACGTTCCCGGACCAGAACACGGACATCAGCGTCAACGACCTCGCCCGGGCTTACGTAGAGGAGAAGATCCGCTCAATAGTCAAGGACCCCAGCATTGCCGCCGATCTCGTACCGGTCGATCACCCCATCGGGGCCAAGCGGATATGCAGCGACCTCGGCTACTACGAAGTGTTCAACCACGACCACGTGCGGCTGGTCAACCTGCGCCGAGAGCCGATCAAGGAAGTCAGCGCGCGCGCCATCGTCACCGCGGACCGGGAGATCGAGCTCGACTTGCTGATCTTCGCGACCGGCTTTGATGCGATGACGGGCGCGTTGACCCGCATCGAACTGACTGGCCCCCGCGGCGACATTATCACCGACCTCTGGCGGCACGGCCCGTGCACCTACCTAGGGGTGGCCGTACCCGGTATGCCGAATCTGTTTGTCCTCAACGGCGCCGGCACGCCCTCGGTCCTGGCCAACATGGCTCTGAGCGCAGAGCAGCAGGTCAACTGGACGATTGACCTTATCGCCTATTGCGTCGCGCACGGCATTGACGAGGTCGAGCCCCGGGCCGACGCTGCGCGAAAATGGACCGACCACGTCGCCTTGGTCGGCGAAAAGACCTTTATGGCGAAAGTCAACTCGTGGTACGTGGGCGCCAACATCGAAGGCAAGCCACGAGCTTTTCTGCCCTACGCGGGCGGATTCGCCACGTACACACAGACCTGCGAAGCGGTCGCGGAACGCGGCTACGACGGCTTTGTGCTTACGCATCGCAGCAGAACTGCCTAGTCCAGCTTCGACGACATCAATACAACGACCGCAGTACCGAGGACGGATCAGGAGTCAGCCGAGATGCCCCTCAATCGGGTACGACTGGCTCATCTCCCCAGGCGATGACCGGCGGCCGTACGTCAGCGTCGGGGACGCTCACCCGGCGGGTATAGGGACGGTTGGGGCCATCCAAATCAAAGCTTCGATGGATAAGTCGGTCGCCGACAATAGTGCCGACGTATCCACCGTCTTCGCGGCGGAATACCCGATCCCCTACAAGATGACCAACCGGAGCCCCCGATGGAGAAAAGACGTCGTTGCCCTGACAGGACAGCGGACGCCCATTCTTCGTCCAGAGGTTCGCCATCGCCACTCCCCGCAAATTAATCCACAAACTGTACCTTACGACGTATGCCTATTGTAGCACTGCCAACTCGGCGGGGCGGGAGTCCAGCTCGCTGCCGCCGCCGCCACCGCGTGGCTGTGGCAGCGTGACGGGAAGAACCGTCAGGGTGCGGCATCCACGCGGTTGGCCTCCGCGGCGGGCTGGGACGCGATGGGCTGGGGATGGTTAGCGTGGCGGGTGAGGTTGAGCCACGGGCCGTTCGGACTCATGAAGCGCCCTGGCCGGGGCGGCCCGTCTGCCCGCGGCCCCTGCCGCGGTCCGGTCTGTATGGAGGTCAGGGACTTATCCCGGTATCATTCACCTTAAAGAGGCCAGGTCATGGGGTCGGCCGAGGCCGCCGGAGGCGGGTCCGCCTGCAAGCGGAATTGCACTGTAGGTAGGAAGGGAGCCCATGACAGGTGCGCGCAACGCGGCTTCGTCCCACGTCGCGCGCGTAGTACCCGCCGACGTCGATATCGAAGTGCTCGACAGCGAGACACTGTTCGACGCGTCGTGGCGGGAGGGATATGACTGGCCCACTGTTTGTGTCGGCCAGATGCTCTGCACGGCCTGTCACGTGATCGTCAAAGAGGGTCTCGAGAACGTCAGGCCGGTGGTCGAGCAGCAGGAGGCCGCGGCGATCCGGCGGCTAGCGCGACGTACTTACAAAGGGGACGAAACGGGGCTACGCCTTGCGTGCCAACTGCGCATCACGGGCGACGTCGTGGTTGAGCAAAAGGTGTTCAACGGGAAGATGCGCCAAGACTTAGAACGCCCGCGACCGGTTCACGGTAGTGAGGGGCAACCCTCACATGCGATCATCGAATGATGGACCCCAACTGGGGCGCTGTCGAACAATCGCCGTTCCCGGCATCCGCCCAGCCGTCGCTCGAGCAGGTGCGCTGTGCAACCCTAGCGCGGGTCCCGGTGGTAGCTCTGGCCAAGCCCGACCTTGGCCAAGGTCGGCTACTGTCGGCACGGTCGGACCCGCGGAATCACTCGGTGTCTCTCGCGTACGGCGATGAAGCAGCGCAGGACGGTCCGTTCGTCACCGTGACCACATATGTCTGGGCCCGAACGTCGTTGACCTACGGCGCGACTCCAACTCAGGTAGCGCTCGCTGGCGAGCGGGATCGTCTATTTCATCAGACCGGCATCGACGAACCGGAACCTGCCGACGCGCACACCGAGAACCTACGCATGCCGTTCGAGGATATCGGTCTCACGGCCCGAGTCCGCCACGAGGGATCTCTGTGGTCGGCCGAGGTATGGCTGTCCATCGACGATCGGCCGGCCGGCAGCCAGCCTCGCGACCGCGCATTCGCGATCGTCGTGTCACGCGGTGTTCCGGTCCAGGCCTTGGCGCTGCGACTCGAGCACGATCTGCAGCCGCTCTGGAACGCCCGTGACACGTGGGTTCGTCTTAAGACCCAGCGGTCGGCCGAGGACACGGAGCCCGAGCCATTGCCGGCCACGAAAGACCTGAGGGGGCTCGAAGAACTGATCGGCTCCGCCGTGGTCGGCCGTCCGATCGGCCACAATCGAGAGCGCCCGCTCGCTCCGCGCCGGTCACTCCACGACCTGCGCCGCGAATGGGAGGTCGCGCTCCAGGCTCAGATGCACTACGGGAACCAACCGCTGGCCGAGGCCAGCAGGTCGATCATGATGCTCGTAAGCCAGATGCGCGAGCTAGCGATGTCGGTTCAGTGGTGGGGCGACGCCGGAGCGGCGGCGATCGCCGAAAGCATTCGATACACGGTCTTCGACAGCGAGGTGGCGAGCCGGCCCGCGCAGCTACTATGGCGCAAAGCGATCGACGAACGCGGTGCGCGCGCCGATTGGCTCAAAGAATGGGAGCGTTGGCACGCCGAGCAGGCGGGCTAAGCGTCACGGGCCGAGGATTGGCGGCTGGCGGGCAGGAAGACCTTGCGTCCGGGCAGGGCCAGCGTCGGCAGGCCGAGCTCGTGCTGGGCGATGATGGCGCGAAAGACCTCGACGGTGCCGCCGTAGGTTGGGGTGCCCTGGGCGAAGCGCTGGGCGAACTCGACGGCGGCTAGGCCCGGCTCGTTGAGGGAGGTCATCGATTCGAGTGCGTCGATCCCCACCAGGTCGATCAGATCGGCCGACCCGCGAACCATCACGTCAGCTCCGGCGACTCGACCCATCGGGCCCGGCGTGCTGACCCCCGCCTCGAATTCGGCGATCACCCGCCCGATCCGCAACTGGGCGACGCGGTCATCGGCGACCCGGCTCCCGTCGGCGCGCACTGCGGTCTGAGCCCAATGAACCGTCGCCTTGAGAGCCTCTTCGAGGTAGCGAAGGAACCCGGCACCGGGGCCCGGCCGAAGCCCGGTATCCTCGCGGCCGATGCCGTGCTCGGCGTCCAGCGGGCCGTGCAGTACCGACCAGCCGGCGTTGACCGGACCCAGCCGGTACTGGTCAGACACCCGGACATCGCTGTAGTAGACGATGTTGGTGCGCTCGCCACTGAACGCTCGGATGCCCTGGATCTCGACGCCAGGTGAGTTCAGCGGCACCAAGAACATCGTCAGACCCCGGTGCTTAGGCAGGGTCGGATCGGTGCGCGTGATCAGGAAGACGTATTGGCAGTTCTGTGCGCAGGTGGTGAAGATCTTCGAACCGTTGATCACCCATTCTTCGCCGTCTTGGACCGCGCGAACCTTGGCCGCCGCGATGTCGGAACCGCCGTCGGGCTCGGTGTAGCCGAGGCAGAACCGCACCCGGCCGCGCGCGACGTCCAACCGCATCGGCTCCATCAGCACCGGGTCGAGGTAGCGCTCAACGGCCGCCCAGACCAGGTTGGTCGTGGACATGGTAGTGGTGAGGCCCGGCACGTGCTTGCGCGTCATCTCGAGCTCGAGGATGCGGGCCGAGATCGGGTCGAGACAGGCGCCGCCGTGCTCGACCGGCCAGGACGGCATCAGCCAGCCCTTCTCACCGAGGCCCAGGTGGACCTTCTCGTCGAACCCTTCACCGTGTTCGAGCTCACGGTCGTACACGTCCTGCGTCATGATCTCGTCGAGGAACGCGCGGACCTCCTGCGCAAACTGCCGCTGCTCGGCGGTCACCTCCACTAGGGAGAAGTCCATAACGGGGCCTTTCGCTGAAGGGCGGTTCTGCGTTAGCTGGCGGCGGCGATGGCGGCCCTGCCAACGCCGATGAGGTCAAGGACCGGATCGCCCGCGAGGACGCTCCACCCCTTCGACCGAAGGAAGAACAGGCTGGCGTCGGCTTCCACCATGAAGCCGAGACCGCCCTGCATGTGAGCGGAGATCTGGGTGCCATATGACGCGACTTGCGCGGCGATGGCGAACGCGATCGGGATCAGATCGGGACGCACGCCCGGCTCGTGCTCGGTCATCCAGGCAGCTCGCCAGGTCAGGTTGCGCCCGCCGGAGATCCCGATCGCCACGTCAGCGAGCGGGAACGCCACGCCTTGCAGCGAACCGATCGGCACGCCCATCGTCTCGCGGGTCTTGGCGAACTCGACGGAGATATCGAGCCCCGCCTGGGTCAACCCGATCAGGGCAGCGGCCATGAGTAGCTTCCATTCGGCGATCGCCCGGTCGTGGTGCTCATGCGCCGCGGCGCCACTGGCCAACACCACTCGCTCGGCGCCGGCGGGTGACCACCGACCAAGGGGGGTACTGCCGTGGTTGGTGACGTGCGGTGCGGGTTCGCTCGAGCGGAAGAGCACCAAGTCATCGCCGTAGAGGGCGATGACGTCTTTGGCGATCGCGGCATCGGGAACCAGGACGGTGCCGGTGCCGCGCAGCGGAGCAAGGGCGAGCGCCACCGGCCGGCCAGCCTTCGCGGCTTCGATGATCTCATCGGCGGCCGCGACGGCGGCGAGTAGCCGGGTGCTGACGACGTGGGCGACGAAGGGGACGGGCGCGGCGGTGCGACCGACTTCCTCGGCGATGAGCACCAGCTCGACCAGTGTCGCGTCGTCACCACCCGCGGCGGCGGGCAGGCTCATCGTAGGCACACCCATATCGACGAGCGCGGCCCAGAGCCGAGCGTCGTAACCGAGCGGTTCAGCGGCCCGAACTACCGAGCTCGGGGACTCTCTGAGGAAGAACTCGCTGAACGCATCGCGGACGTCTTGCTGATCACGGTCGAGCGAGTAGTCCTGGCGCCGAAACTCCCACGGGTCGACGCTCGTCACTGGCGGGGACCCCCCTGGGTCATCGGATTTGGCGATGGGAATGGCGCCACGATCGAGCGGATATTAGCGTCGCTAATAATTGAATACACGAGAAGTGTCCAATCGGTCAAGGTATCGCTCGGTGGATGTCGGCGAGCTCGCGAACCAGTTGGCGACGGATATGAGTGAATTCGTGAACCTGATCCAGCCCAAGCACTGCTACGGGGCTTCCTTGTCGGTAGTACACGGCCAGGAAACCCTTCTCGCCTTCTTCTATCTTTACTTCGTCGTCGGCTCTCATCGAGCCCGCGAACTGAATGCGCGAGCCGTACTGGTTGGACCAGAAGTACGGCTGTGGGGGTGGGCCTCCCGCGTGTGTGCCGCCTGCAAGCAGTGTTGCGATCGCAGTATTTGGGCGTTCGACTGCCCCCGCCCAATGCTCGATCCGCTCGTGAGCGCGACTCAGGGGGTCAAACCAGGCGGCGCAGTCGCCAACGGCGACCACCGACGGGATGGAACTCGCCCCGCCGCTGTCACAGATAATCCCGTCGCCGAGGGCGATGCCGGAGCCTTTCAGCCATTCGATCTCGGGCACTGCACCGATCCCGATCACGACCACGTCAGCGGGTAGGCGCCGCCCATCGGCTAGCTCAACGCCGGTGACTCGGTCGGATCCAGCGAGACCGACGACTCCGACGCCGAGATGCAACGTCGTTCCATGCTCGGCATGCATAGCGGCCAGCCGGGCACCCACGTGCTGGCCGACCTGCAGCGACAGCGGTGCTGGCGCGGTCTCGACGAGGCTCACATCCAGGCCGAGTTTCCTCGCCGTCGAAGCCACTTCGGCGCCAATAAAGCCTGCCCCGATGATGACCAGCCGCGAACCCGGCCGCAGCTCTGCCCGCAGGGCGTACGCATCATCGAGGGTGCGCAGCACATGCGTACCCTCGGTCCGCTGCGCGCCCGGCAACCAACGAGCCGCGGCGCCGGTTGCTATAACGACGCCATCGGCCGTTAGCTCACTGCCATCGGACAGTTCGATGCGCTGGCCAAGAGGGTCCAACCTGACGGCGCGGACGCCGAGGGACCAGTGAGCCTCCAGGTCTTCATCGCCGTCTTCGAGCCTCAACTCGTCCTCGTCCATGTCGCCGGCGAGGAACTCCTTCGACAAGGGCGGCCGGTCATATGGACGACGCGACTCACCACCGACAACCGTGACGTTCCCGTCAAAGCCTTGGTCGCGCAAAGCTCTGGCGGCTGACAGCCCGGCCAGCGACGCACCGATTATTGCGACGCTCTTCACCGGGCGCCCGCAGGGTGAGGGTGAGTCATTCGGAGGCCTACGCGTCGCGGGCGATCGCCTGGGCCAGCAGAGTGCGCGGCCCGTTGGCCCAGATGACCGGCACCATCTCAAACCGCCACTCGGGGGCGAGCCGGATGGCCTGGACCCGGTCGACGAGCACTTCGGTGGCGATGCGTGCTTCGAGACGGGCCAGGGGCGCACCCGGACACAGGTGCCGCCCGTACCCGAACGCTACGTGCGCCTGCAGGTTGGCCCGGTCGAGGTCCGCATCGTCTGGGCGGGTGAACAAAGCCGGATCACGATTGGCGGCCGACAGCGACAAGACGGTCCTGGATCCTTCCGGGATCGGGCACTGCCCGAGTTCAGCGCCGGCGGCGGCTGTGCGGTAGATGGCTGTTGACGGCGGGTACAGGCGCAGCATCTCCTCCACGAAGGCAGAAATGCGCTCAGTGTGATGCTGCAGGTACTCCAGCATCTCCGGGTGTTCGGCAAGGTGCATGACGATGTGCGCAAGCAGGTGGCGCGTGGTGTCGCTGCCTGCCTCGAGCATGAAGGCGATGATGGTCAGCATCTCGATCTTCGTGAGCGGCCTGCCTTCTGGCCGTGCGGTGACGAGCGTCGTGAGGAACGAGTCCTCCGAAGAGCCCGCTTCGCGGTTAGCGCTTGCCTCGTCTAGCAGGTCGCTCATGTAGGCGGAGAACTCGGGGAAGCCGGCCACGATGCCGTCACCACCCGGCCCGCGGTTACGCGTCAGCCATTCGCTGTGGCTGATCTCGTCCACCCAGCGGTCCAGGCGATCCCAGTCCGCCTCGGGCACGCCGATGATTCGCGCGATCGTCGTGATGGGTGTCCATCGTATGTAGTGTTCGACGAAGTCGACCGGACCGTCCTGAGCAATGATCCAGTCCATAGCCTGCTCGCACGAGCGCCGGATCGGCTCCTCGTAAGGGGCGACGCGCGACTTCGTGACGGCGGCGTAGAACAAGCGGCGGATAATCGAGTGCCGCGGCTCGTCCAGCTGGATGACGGCAAGTTCCTCCTTAGTGATCGTCGTGCCCTCTTCGAGCAGACTGCCCGGGAACTCACTCCACGTGCCCAAGCCGTGTGCGACGTCGTCGTAGCGGGTGCAGAAGATCTGCCCCGTGCCGACCTTGGCCAGGGGTGCCGACCGCCGCAATTCGGCGTGCAGCGCATTGGGGACGCCGGACTCCTTCTCGAACGGATTCGGCCCGTTCCAGGCCACGATGCAGTGCTGTGGGTCGGAAGATGGCATGGCTCAGTTCCTTGTCGCCAGGGTGGAAAATCGACTGCGGTGGAACAAAAGAGGGGCGCGAGTGTCGTCGTCCGGCAGGCCCACATCACGCAAGCGGCAGAGGACGATCGTGTGATCTCCGGCGTCAATCTCCTGCTCGATCTCGCAGTGCAGCCAGGCGAGACAGCCGGCGATCTCGGGTGAACCCCAGGTGGACAGACGCCAGTCAACCCCGTAAAACTTCTCGGCACCGCTCACCGCGAAGGACCGGCACAATTTGGCCTGGTCGTCGGCCAGCACGTTGATGCAGCAACTTCCCACCTCGCGGATCCGGGGCCAGGTGCGCGACGACCGACCCGGACTGATCATGATCAGCGGCGGGTCGAGTGAGATCGCGGAGAACGACTGGCAGGAGAAACCGATCGGGCCGGTGTCGTACCCGGTCACGATGGTCAGGCCGGAGCAGAAGGTGCCCAGCGCACGTCGGTAGAGCGCCGGGTTCAGCTGAGTGTTCACTCGCCGGGCACGTTCTTGCCGACGTAGAAGCCGCGGAGGGCGCCGAGTCCGCGTCCGGTGCCGGTGACGATAACGACCTTGCCGTCCAGGAACATCATCTCGATTTCCTCGTGGTGTGCGTGCACTACCGGCGGAGCGTGGCCCCGTTATAGGAAATCATAGAATGATTGACGGACAGCCTTCAAGGCCTTAGACTCGCGACGTGGGGTTTATAGGGCGAATTATAGGACGTAGCGCTTCAGCGGGCGGACGATGCTGATCGTGGTCAGCGGCGAGGGCATCACCTGTCTCGAACCGGACCAGACGGACCGTCTGCAGGTAGACGTCCGCGCCGGGGTAAGTGACGAGTTGGTCCGGAGTCAGCTGTCGTCACTCGGCCTCATGGACGGGACCCATGTCTGGCTGGACGTAGAGCAGATTCGCGCCCTCTCGGGCCTGGCCGACGATGTCCACTGGGCCGAACGGTTCGAAGGGATGCTCCGCTACGCCCGAAACCGGGGCTGGCTGCGCGAAGCCGCGTTGGTGCGAGCCCACCTCACGCGCGCGGACGTGCCTATTCAGGCCGCACCTACGCAGGACGAGACATCGTGAGCGTCATCGAGGTCAGCCGACGTGGTGAGGTGTCGGTCGTCCTGCTCAATCGGCCGGACCGCCTCAACGCGTTCGACGGCGACATGACGACCGCGCTGATGGCTGCGGTCAGCGAGGCGGACAACGATCCGGATACCAAGGCGATCGTGATCACCGGAGCTGGCCGTGCCTTCTCGGCCGGCGGGGATGTCCGGTCGTTCGGGACGAACGTCGACACCCGGGTGAACCGGCGCGGCTGGCATCTGGCCAACTTGATGTTGCGCGTCGAGAAGCCGACGGTCGCGATGGTCAACGGGGCCGCCGTGGGTCTCGGCCTCACGGTGGCACTGCTCTGCGACGTAGTGGTGGCCGCGGAGGACGCCAAGCTAGGCGACACGCACGTTGACCTGGGCCTGGTGGCAGGGGACGGCGCTGTTGTCACCCTCCCGCTGCTTATCGGACCGCAGCTCACGAAGGAATTGCTGCTCACTGGTCGGCTCGTGACGGGTCGCGAGGCAGCCGAGATGGGAATGGTCTTGTCCGCGCACCCGGCCGATGATCTTGAGTCGGCCGCCTTCGACCTAGCCAGTAGCCTGGCTGCCCAGCCGACCTACGCGGTGCGGGCTACCAAGTCAGTCATCAACAAGTACGTCCGCTGGATGTCCGACCAGCTTCTCGACGTGGCGCTCGCCTATGAGGAGGTCTCCAAGCACAAGCCCGAGCACCACGATGCCGTGGCCCGGTGGCGGGAAGGCCGGGCTCGGTGACAGGTGATACGGGAGCGAGCTGCCTTTCGACGTCGGGCTGCGGGCAGGCGCCGGGAGCGTCGACACTATGACCAGTGCCTCATCGAGCAAGGGCCGTCGTGGCCGGATACACTCGCTACCTCGCCGTCGCGCTCGGTCCGCATATGCGCGCGAACGCGGTCGCGCCGTGCAACGATTTGCTAAGCCGGACGCGATCGCCCAAGTCGTCGTTTTCCTGCTCTTGCCGTCAGTGGCCTATGTCAACGTACCGGTGCACAGAGGAACAAGGAGGCGGATATGCGATCGGCCCGAGTAGGTGAGCTCGTCGCGGAAGCCTTGCGCAATCGGATCCTCAGCGGCACTGTCGCAGGCGGCGAACGTCTGCCGCCGCAGGAGGAGATCCTCAAGGAATTCCGCGTTGGCTTGCCATCGGTGCGTGAGGCCATGCGCATCCTAGAGGTCGAAGGACTCGTCACCGTCCACCGGGGAAACGTAGGTGGCGCAACCGTGCACCTGCCCAACGAGGGCCGTGTCGCCTACATGATGGCGATGGTGCTGGAGTCCCAGCGGATCCAGCAGAGCGAGGTCGCGACGGCCCTGTTGTGGCTTGAACCGATTTGTGCCGAGATGTGCGCCCAAAGGTCGGACCGGTTTGTGACCACGGTGCCCCGCCTGGACCAGTCACTGGAGAATCAGCGCAGTGTCATCGGTGATGCCATGAGCTTCAACAAAGCCGCCCGCGAGTTCCACGTGGTGATCGTGGAGGGCTGCGAGAACGCCGCCATCTCGCTGGCCATCGGAGGTCTCGTCCAGCTGTGGAGCGCGCAGGAACAGACGTGGACCGAATCGGCGGCTCCGAAAGGTAGGTTTCCCGGCAAATCGATCCAGCGGGAAATCGTAGCCGCCCACGAGCGTATCGCGACAGCGATCCGCGAGGGGAACGAGGCCACGGCAGCGCGCCTGGTCAAAGCTCACCTCCAGGCCGCCCAGGGCTTCCATCTGTCGGTGGAGAATAACGCATTCGTGGTATCGGAGCCATTGCGGCACCTGCAGCGGGATTGAGCGACTAAGCCTGGCGTTTGACCTCCCGGTTTCGGCGTGGTTTCATGCGTCGTCTTCTTGGTGGCGGCCTTGCCGACGTCGTGACGGGGTGGCCGGGTGCCGGTTCTTCGAGCCGGGAGGTCTGCCGGGGCCGGGTTTGCCGGGTTTCGGTGCGGCTGTGAGAACGGGCAGTGTGCCGTGGATGGCCCGGAATCCCCGCCGGACCCGGGCGGGGGTCAGGCGG
>Ga0210405_10001741_pt1 | contig 23957 bp, 23 predicted proteins | sample IncBWH11MmetaG_FD_155492 | JGI IMG/M metagenome (GOLD analysis project Ga0210405, IMG submission 155492) | Forest soil microbial communities from Barre Woods Harvard Forest LTER site, Petersham, Massachusetts, United States - Inc-BW-H-11-M | ecosystem: Environmental > Terrestrial > Soil >... | reverse complement strand
GATGACCGGGCGGTTCACCTGATAGTCGTAGTAAGCCTCGTCGTCGATCTCGACGATCGGATCGGCCTCCCAGATGGCGTCCAAGTGCTCCAGGGCGTCGCTGGCCGCGTCACCGGCGTCGTTCCACCCCTCGAACGCCGCCACGACGATCGTGTTGTGCAGTTCGGGTAGCGAAGCGCTGGGATCCGGCGAGTTCACAGAATTAGCGTACGGCCTGATCGGAGTCCCGGTGCGGCGACGACCGGGCCATTTTCCATAGACCGGCTATGCTTGTCGGGATGACTTCCGCCGACGACACCCGCTACGACACCGATCTGCTCGAGACGTTGTCGCAGCGCGTAGTTGTGGGCGACGGCGCCATGGGGACTCAGCTGCAGGCCGCAGATCTCACCCTCGACGACTTCCGCGGGCTGGAGGGCTGCAACGAGATCCTCAACGAGACCCGTCCCGATGTGTTGGACACCATCCACCGCGCCTATTTCGAGGCCGGCGCGGACGCTGTGGAAACCAACACGTTCGGCTGCAACTTGTCGAATCTCGGCGACTACGACATCGCCGACAAGATCCGCGACTTGTCGCACAAGGGCACCGCGATCGCGCGTCGGGTCGCCGATGAATTGACCACACCGGACCGCAAACGCTACGTGCTGGGGTCTCTGGGGCCGGGCACCAAGCTGCCGACCCTTGGGCACACCGAGTACCACCTCATTCGCGACGCCTACACCGAAGCCGTGTTGGGCATGCTCGACGCGGGCGCCGACGCGGTCCTGGTGGAAACCTGCCAGGATCTGCTGCAGCTCAAGGCCGCGGTGCTGGGCTCGCGGCGGGCGATGGCGCAAGCCGGGCGGCACATCCCGGTGTTCACCCATGTGACCGTCGAGACCACCGGCACGATGCTGCTGGGCAGCGAGATCGGCGCGGCGCTGACGGCCATCGAGCCGTTGGGCGTCGACATGATTGGCCTCAACTGCGCGACGGGCCCGGCCGAGATGAGTGAGCACCTGCGGTACCTGTCGCGGCATGCCCGCATCCCGGTCTCGGTGATGCCCAACGCCGGGCTGCCGGTGCTGGGCGCGAACGGCGCTGAATACCCGCTGCAGCCCGACGAATTGGCTGAGGCGATGGACTCATTCATCGGTGAATTCGGGCTGTCGCTGGTCGGCGGCTGCTGTGGCACCACCCCGGAGCACATCAGCCGAGTGGCCGATGTTGTGGCCAGGTATAACGACGGCTCATCGCAACGCGGCCAGCGGCACCTGACTTACGAGCCGTCGGTGTCGTCGCTGTACTCCGCTGTCCCATTCGCCCAGGAGGCCTCGGTCCTGGTGATCGGGGAGCGGACAAATGCCAACGGCTCCAAGGCTTTTCGTGAGGCAATGATCGCCGAAGACTATCAGAAGTGCCTGGACATCGCCAAGGACCAAACCCGCGACGGCGCGCACCTGCTGGATTTGTGCATCGACTACGTGGGCCGCGACGGCGTTGCTGACATGACGGCGCTGGCCAGCCGTCTGGCGACGGCGTCAACGCTGCCGATCATGCTGGACTCCACCGAAACCCCGGTGCTGCAAGCGGGTTTGGAGCACCTCGGCGGACGCTGCGCGATCAACTCGGTGAACTACGAGGACGGCGACGGTCCGGAGTCGCGCTTTCACAAGACCATGGAACTGGTCGCCGAGCACGGTGCCGCGGTGGTCGCGCTGACCATCGACGAAGAGGGCCAGGCCCGCACCGCCGAGAAGAAGGTCGAGATCGCCGAGCGGCTGATCAACGACATCACCGGCAACTGGGGTGTCGACGAATCGTCCATCCTCATCGACACTTTGACCTTCACCATCGCGACCGGCCAGGAAGAATCGCGCAAAGACGGCATCGAGACCATCGAGGCGATTCGCGAGCTGAAGAAGCGCCACCCCGATGTGCAGACCACGCTCGGGCTGTCCAACATCTCGTTTGGTCTCAATCCCGCTGCCCGCCAAGTGCTCAACTCGGTATTCCTGCACGAATGCCAGGAAGCCGGGCTGGATTCGGCGATCGTGCACGCATCGAAGATCCTGCCGATGAACCGGATTCCGGACGAACAGCGCGAGGTCGCGCTGGACCTGGTCTACGACCGCCGCCGCGAGGAATATGATCCGCTGCAGGAACTGATGCGGCTCTTCGAAGGGGTGTCCGCGGCGTCGTCGAAGGAATCTCGCGCCGCCGAACTGGCCAAACTCCCGTTGTTCGAGCGGCTGGCACAACGCATCGTCGACGGAGAGCGCAACGGGCTAGAGGCCGATCTCGACGAGGCCATGACCCAAAAGCCGCCGCTGGAAATCATCAACGAGAATCTGCTGGCCGGGATGAAGACGGTCGGCGAGTTGTTCGGGTCCGGGCAGATGCAGCTGCCGTTCGTGCTGCAGTCGGCCGAGGTGATGAAAACCGCTGTCGCACATCTTGAGCCGCACATGGAGAAGTCTGACGACGACTCCGGCAAGGGCCGCATCGTCTTGGCCACCGTCAAGGGCGACGTGCACGACATCGGCAAAAACCTCGTCGACATCATCTTGAGCAACAACGGCTACGAAGTCGTCAACCTGGGCATCAAGCAGCCGATCGCCACCATTGTCGAAGTGGCCGAAGACAAGAGCGCCGACGTGGTCGGTATGTCGGGCCTGCTGGTGAAATCCACCGTGGTGATGAAGGAAAACCTCCAGGAGATGAACACCCGCGGAGTCGCCGAAAGATTCCCGGTGCTGCTTGGCGGTGCCGCGCTGACCCGTAGCTACGTGGAGAACGACCTCGCCGAGATCTACGAAGGCGAAGTGCACTACGCGCGAGACGCTTTCGAGGGCCTGAAGTTGATGGACACCATCATGAGCGCCAAGCGGGGCGAGGCACCCGACGTCGACAGCCCGGAGGCCGTCGCCGCCCGGGAGAAAGAGGCCGAACGCAAGGCCCGCCATGAGCGGTCCAAGCGGATTGCGGCGCAAAGGAAAGCGTCCGAAAAACCGGTCGTCGTGCCAGTGCGCTCCGATGTCGCGGCCGATGTCGAGGTGCCGGTGCCGCCGTTTTGGGGGTCACGGGTCGTCAAGGGGCTGGCGGTGGCCGACTACACCGAGCTGCTAGATGAGCGTGCGCTGTTCCTGGGTCAGTGGGGCCTGCGCGGGGTTCGCGGCGGCGAGGGACCGTCGTATGAGGAATTGGTGGAGACCGAGGGTCGACCGCGGTTGCGGTACTGGCTGGACCGGCTGTCCACCGACGGCGTGCTGGCACACGCCGCCGTTGTCTACGGCTACTTCCCAGTGGTGTCCGAGGGCGACGACGTCGTCCTGCTCACCGAGCCGCGGCCTGATGCCGAGCAGCGATTCCGCTTCACCTTCCCGCGTCAGCAGCGGGACCGGTTCTTGTGCATCGCTGACTTCATCCGCTCCCGCGACTTGGCGGCCGAGCGCGGAGAAGTTGACGTGTTGCCATTCCAGTTGGCGACCATGGGTCAGCCAATCGCCGACTTCGCCAACGAGCTGTTCGCGTCGGACTCCTACCGCGACTACCTCGAGGTGCACGGCATCGGGGTGCAGCTCACCGAGGCGCTGGCCGAATATTGGCACCGCCGTATTCGCGAGGAACTGCGGTTCGCCGGCGACCGGGCGATGTCCGCCGAAGACCCGGACGCCGTCGAGGACTACTTCAAGCTGGGCTACCGCGGCGCCCGGTTCTCCTTCGGCTACGGCGCCTGCCCCGACCTGGAAGACCGGGTCAAAACCATGGCCTTACTCGAACCCGGGCGCATCGGGGTGACCCTGTCGGAGGAGATGCAGCTGCATCCCGAGCAATCGACCGACGCGTTTATCCTGCACCACCCGGAAGCGAAGTACTTCAACGTCTGACCACTGATGCCGGCCGGGTGTGCGGCTGTATCCTCGGACGCCATGATCGGTGATGATGCCCTCGGGCAGACGCCATCGGCGCCTCACGAAGACCTGCCCGCCGATCGCCGCGTCCCTTTCTTGTCCGCCACCCGGTGCGCGTCGGTGGCTGCAATCGGGGGACTGATGTTCGGTTACGACATCTCGGTGACCAATCGTGCAGTCAAGGCGTTGCAGGCCAACTTCCATGTCGGCAACGCGGTGTTGGGTTTCGCCGCGGCCTCGGCACTGATGGGCGCCGCTGCCGGAGCGGTGTTCGCCGGACGGTTCGCGGACCGGATGGGCCGACTGGCGATGATGACGCTTTCGGCCACATTGTTTTTCATCTGCGGGCTCGGAGCCGGGTTGGCAAGCAGCATTTGGATGTTCGTCATCTTTCACACAGTCGGTGGCATCGGTATCGGCATCGGGTCCGTCGCCGCCCCGGCGTACATCGCCGAAATCTCGCCCCCGCGTTTCCGCGGTCGGCTCGGTTCACTGCAGCAACTCGCCATCGTGTGCGGCATTTTCGGATCCCTGGCGCTGACCTGGTTGCCGTTTCATCTGGCGGGGAGCTCCAGCGGGCGGCTGTGGCTGGGTCTGGCCGCGTGGCGCTGGACCTACCTCAGCGAGGTGATCCCGGCGCTGGTGTATTTCGCGCTGATTTTCACCATTCCGGAATCGCCACGCTATCTGGTTGCGCGACAGCAAATTTCGCAGGCTCGCCGAGTGCTTTCCAAGCTGCTCGGTGACCGCGATGTCGAGCTGACGATAAACCGGATCGCGGACAGCCTGGAGCAGGAGAAACCACCGTCCTGGCGCGATCTGCGTAAGCCGACCGGCGGGCTGTACAGCATCGTCTGGGTGGGCCTGGGGTTGGCCATCTTTCAGCAGTTCGTTGGTATCAACGTGATCTTCTACTACTCGGATGTGCTCTGGGAGGCAGTGGGATTCGGCGAGAAGTCGTCGTTCACCATTGCGCTGGTGACCACCGGGGTCAATGTCGTGATCACGTTGGTGGCGATCGCGCTGATCGACACGGTCGGCCGCAGGCCGCTGTTGCTGGCCGGATCAGCGGGTATGGCATTGATGCTGGTCACCATGACCGTCGTTTTCACCAGCGCATCCGTCGTCAACGGTCGACCAGACCTGGACATAGCCTCCGGGGTGATCGCGCTGGTCGCCGCCGACCTGTTCGTTATCGCGTTCGGCATATCGTGGGGACCCATCCTGTGGGTGCTGCTGGGTGAGATGTTCCCCAACCGCATCCGGTCTGCGGCGCTGGGATTGGCGTCGGGCGTGCAATGGATGGCCAACTGGACAATCGTCGTAACGTTCCCGGCACTGCGGCACGTGCTCGGCTTGGCCTACGGCTTTTACGCGCTGTGTGCGCTGCTCTCGCTTCTTTTCGTGTGGCGATGGGTCCGGGAAACCAATGGGGTGTCCCTGGAAGACATGCCCGACGAGGTGGCTCCAGCAAGCGGACGGCCCGCGAGCTGAAACCGCCGTGACTTTGCTTACCCGCCCATGAAACAATCGCAGGCCGTGAAGACCTTTGACAATCTGTTTGCCGAGCTCGGCGAGCGTGCCCGTATCCGCCCGCCCGGCAGCAGCACCGTGGCCGCGCTGGACGGTGGGGTGCATGCGGTGGGCAAAAAGGTCCTGGAGGAGGCCGGTGAAGTGTGGTTGGCGGCCGAGCACGAATCTGACGACGCACTCGCCGAGGAGATCAGTCAGTTGCTGTACTGGACGCAGGTGCTCATGATCGCTCGCGGGCTGACGCTCGATGACGTATACCGGAAGCTGTGATGGTAGCGCTGCACCGAAACGGCTCCACGAGACTGCGGGTGGCAGTTCCCAACAAGGGAGCACTGAGCGAGCCGGCGGTCGAGATCCTCGCCGAGGCCGGATACCGTCGTCGTACCGACCCTAAAGACTTGACCGTCATCGACCCGCACAACCATGTCGAGTTCTTTTTCCTGCGGCCCAAAGACATTGCTATCTATGTCGGCTCGGGGGAGCTCGACTTCGGAATAACCGGACGAGATTTGGCACGTGAGTCCGGCGCGCCGGTGCGCGAACGACTGGCGCTCGGCTTCGGGTCGTCCAGCTTTCGTTACGCCGCACCGGCCGGACGTGACTGGACCATCGACGACCTGGCCGGCCGACGAATCGCCACGGCATATCCGAATTTGGTGCGAGAAGACTTGGTGGCCCGCGGTATTGACGCGACCGTGATCCGCCTGGATGGCGCCGTGGAGATCTCCGTGCAGCTCGGAGTGGCAGATGCGATCGCCGACGTGGTGGGTTCGGGTCGCACCTTGAACATGCACAATCTGTTGGCCTTTGGCGAAACGCTGTGCGATTCGGAGGCGGTCCTCATCGAACAGGTCGACCCTGACGACGTGGGCGACGGACCGGATGCCTCCGCCCGCGACCAGTTGGTCGCGCGGGTGCGGGGCGTGGTGTTCGGCCAGCAGTATTTGATGCTGGACTATGACTGCCCGCGTTCGGTGCTCGACGACGCCACGTCGATCACACCGGGTTTGGAGTCACCGACAATCGCTCCGCTCGCCGACCCGGATTGGGTCGCGGTGCGCGCGCTGGTGCCGCGTCGGGAGGTCAACGCGATCATGGACGATCTGGAGGCCATCGGAGCCAAGGCGATCCTGGCCTCGGACATTCGGTTCTGTCGGTTCTGACCTTGAATGCGCCGGTGCAGCCGGCTTTGCTGTGTTAGCGTCCCGCTAGAGCCGCGTTCTGTTGTTGAGCCCCTCAGGAGGGTCGCCGTGACGCATTTTTATGTTCTGCTGCTAGCCCTGGGTATCGGTGTCGTCGCCGGGTTGCGTTCCATGACAGCTCCCGCGGTAGTCGCGTGGGCCGCCGTACTGCACTGGATCAATCTCAGTGGGACGTGGGCTTCCTGGCTGGGGCATCCGGTGACGGTCGCGATCCTTAGCGTCCTCGCGATCGGTGAACTGGTCGTCGACAAACTTCCCAAGACACCCAGCCGCACGGCGCCGCCGTCGTTCGCCGCCCGAATCGTCTTGGGCGCGTTCGCCGGCGCGGTCATCGGCACCGCGTGGGGCTACACCTGGAGTGCGCTCGGGGCGGGAGCCATTGGTGCGGTGCTCGGCACCCTGGGCGGCTACCAGGCGCGTACCCGCCTCGTGGCCGCCCACGGCCACGACCTGCCGATCGCCTTGCTTGAGGATGCGGTCGCGGTGCTGGGCGCATTCGCACTTGCCGCGGTAACAGCTGCTCTGTGACAAGGCGTTTCGACGCGATCGTAGTGGGCGCCGGTCAGGCCGGGCCCTCTCTCGCGGGTCGACTGACGGCGGCCGGCCAGACCGTTGCCGTGGTGGAGCGCAAGCTGATCGGCGGCACCTGTGTCAACAACGGATGCATCCCGACCAAGACATTGGTGGCCAGCGCGCATGCCGCGCACCTGGCCCGTCGCGGCGCCGACTTTGGTATCGGGACGGGAGCGGTCAGCGTGGACATGGCGAAAGTCAAGGCACGCAAAGACAGGATCATGCTGGACGACCGCAAGGGCGTCGAAGACTGGCTGAACGGAATGGACGGCTGCACGGTCATTCGCGGGCATGCCCGATTCGAGGACCCGCACACGCTGCGCGTCGGCGACGAAGTCCTGCAAGCCGAACGGATCTTCCTCAACGTCGGTGGCCGTGCGGTGGTGCCCGATATTCCGGGCCTTGAGGGTGTCGAGTTCCTCACCAACGTCTCGATCCTCGAACTCGACACCGTGCCTGAACATCTCGTCATCATCGGTGGTAGCTACATCGCTCTCGAGTTCGCCCAGATGTACCGCCGCTTCGGCGCCCGGGTGACCGTCGTCGAGAAAGGGCCGCGGCTGGCATCTCGCGAAGACAACGACGTCTCGGACACCATCAAGTCGATCCTGCAAAACGAGGGCATCGACATCGTCGTCGATGCTGCTGATATTCGGATAGCCAAGCAGGACAACGGCTTCGAGGTGTCGCCGGGGGCCGGTGCCGCGCCGATCGCCGGCAGTCATCTGCTGCTGGCGGTCGGGCGCCGGCCCAACACCGACGACCTCGGCCTCGAGGACGCCGGTGTCCACACCGATGCCCGGGGATACATCACGGTCGATGACCAACTGAAAACCAGCGTCGATCACATCTGGGCAATGGGTGACTGTAACGGCCGGGGCGCGTTCACCCACACCTCCTACAATGATTTCGAAATCGTCGCAGCCAACCTGCTCGACGACGACCCACGCCGGGTCAGCGACCGCATTCCCACCTATGCCCTCTACATCGACCCGCCACTGGGGCGAGCCGGAATGACCGTCGAGCAGGTGCGCGCGGCAGGCCGCCCTGCATTGATCGGTCAACGGCCCATGACCAGGGTCGGTCGCGCGGTGGAAAAGGGTGAGACACAAGGCTTTATGAAAGTCGTGGTCGACGCCCAAACGCAGCAGATTCTGGGAGCGGCCATCCTCGGCGTCGGTGGCGACGAGGCCATTCACGCCATCCTGGATGTGATGTCAGCCAAGGCGCCCTACACCACGTTGGCGCGCACGATGCACATCCACCCGACGGTCTGCGAGCTGATACCGACGATGCTGGAGGAGATGTCGCCGGTGCAGTAAGTCTCAGGCGGCCGGGTCTGCCTGATGTAGGACGGCGTCGGCGTCGCCTTCGTCAGGATGCTTCGGCCAACCCGGGTAGGGCGGCGGTGTGCCGCCGAAGGCGGGGCAGTGCGCGTGGTGCGCGCACCAGTCGCACAGCCGTGACGGCCTGGGCCTGAAATCGCCCGTCGCACCTGCGGATTGAATCGCCCGCCAAATCGCCATGAGGGTCTTCTCGAAGCGCAGCAGCTCGTCTTCGTCGGGCGAGTAGTCCAGCAGCTGGCCGTCCGCGAGGTAGATCAGCCGCAGCCGCGTCGGTAGCACGCCCCGCGAGCGCAGCAACGCGACCGCGTAGAACTTCATCTGGAACATGGCCTTGAACTCGGCGAGGGCCCGCGCTTCCGGTGGCGCCTTGCCGGTCTTGTAATCCACGACCCGCAACTCGCCGGTGGGCGCGACATCGATCCGGTCGATGATTCCGCGCAGCAGCGTGCCGTCGGCAAGCTCGACCTCGATGCGCTGCTCACAGCTCTGCGGGTCGAACCGGGTCGGGTCTTCCAACCGGTAGTAGCCGGACAGCAGTGCGCGAGCCTCGTCGAGGAGTTGGGTCTGCTGGTCGGCGTCCAACTCGGCGCCCAGATCGGGTTCGGCGGTGATCACCTGCTCCCAAGCCGGGCCGACGAGCGCGCCGGCGGCCTGCGGGCCGCGTTCGGGCGCGGGCAGGCTGTACAGCTGCTCCAGCGCGGCATGCACCACCGAGCCCCGCAGCTGTGCCGTGGATGGCGGCTCAGGGAGCCGATCGACCGCACGGAACCGGTAGAGCAGCGGGCACTGTTTGAAGTCGGCGGCCCGCGACGGCGACAACGCCGGCCTTGAGGCAGGCCGGGACCTGGCTACGTTGCCGGGTTCGCCGCTCATGTGCGCCGCTCCTCCTCGTCGCTTCGCTCCGCATCGTCGCCGACGCGGCTCATGTGCGCCGCTCCTCCTCGTCGCCGACGCCGCTCATATCCGCAGCCTAGGGGCGAGGTCGGACAACCCCGCGGACCTTTCCCGGCGCGTCTGCTGGCAGGCTAGACAGCTGTGTCCGCAATCGGGCCGTTCGCCGTCGGCGATCGTGTCCAGCTCACCGACGCCAAGGGTCGGCACTACACGATGCTGCTCAGCGCCGGCGGCGAATTTCATACACACCGCGGCGCGATCGCGCACGACGCGGTGATCGGACTGCCGGAAGGCAGCGTGGTCAAGTCGGCCAACGGTGACCCGTTCCTGGTGTTGCGCCCACTGTTGGTGGACTACGTGATGTCCATGCCTCGCGGCGCCCAGTTGATCTATCCCAAGGACGCCGCCCAGATCGTGCTCGAGGGTGACATTTTTCCGGGCGCCCGAGTTTTGGAGGCCGGTGCCGGCTCCGGGGCGCTGACTTGTTCGCTGCTGCGCGCGGTCGGGCCGGAGGGGCGGGTGATCTCCTATGAGGTGCGCGCCGATCACGCCGAACACGCCCGTCGCAATGTGGAGACGTTCTCCGGCTGCGTCCCCGACAACTGGCGGCTGATTCTCAGCGATGTCGCGGATACCGACCTGCCTGACGGCTCGGTCCACCGGGTGGTGCTGGACATGCTGGCGCCGTGGGAGGTGCTCGACACCGTCTCGCGGGTGGTGGTTGCCGGCGGTGTGCTGATCGTCTACCTGGCCACCGTCACTCAGCTGTCCAAAACGGTGGAGGCGCTGCGCGAACAGCAGTGCTGGACCGAGCCTCGCGCCTGGGAGACGCTGCAACGCGGGTGGAACGTCGTCGGATTGGCCGTGCGCCCGCAGCACAATATGCGTGGCCACACCGGATTCCTGGTGTCCGCGCGTCGGCTGGCCCCGGGCGCCGTCACGCCGACGCCGCTGCGCCGCAAGCGCTAGGCCCGGTTAGTCATCGCTGCGCTGGATACCGCGGCGTACCGACAGCAGTTCTAACTCAGGGTGGGCGGCGACCAGCCGTTCGGCGGCGTCGAGCACATCGACTGCGTGGCTGCGGTCACCGGACGCCACCGCCACCCCGATGCCGGCCCGTCGGTAGAGCCCGTGCGAGCCCGTTTCGGCGGCCGACACGCTGAACTTGCGCTGTAACTCCGCTACCACCGGGCGGATCACCGAACGCTTCTGCTTGAGTGAGCGCACATCACCGAGCAGCACATCGAACTCGAGCCAACCGATCCACATCGTCGGGTCAGTGGCCGGGTGTGGGCGCGGGAGGCGCGACCTGTGCGGTCCGGAAAGCCAGCAGCACGTCGGCGGTTCGCGCCGTTAGCTGCCACCCACCCTGGTACGGCGTGAATTCCATCGGGAAGGAGAACTTGTGCCCACCGGGATTGGGTGAGCTGACGTTGACATTGGCCACTACGTCGGCCGGATCCCGGTCCGACCATGCGACGTCGCGCACATCGAACTTCATCGGCGCAAAGCCGCCGTTGAGCAGCGCGGTGGCGAACTGGTCGAACACGGCAGCATTGTCCGGCGTTGCACCTTGGACCAGGTTCAGCTTCTGGCTGCCGGGCACCGACGGATCGGCCAGCCGGTACAGCACGCCGGCCAGGGCCTGGGGCGGCGGCAGCGGCGCGACCTGCGCGACTGCCGTCGACGTCAGCGACGTAGACGCCGGCGGCGGCTCAGTCTCCGGCGACGTACCGTGCTCGTCGCCTGAGCACCCAGAGAGGCCAAGCGCCGCCACAATCGTGGCGGCGCTCAGGACTGCAGTGAGGTGTCGACCCATCCAGCAGCGGTCAGCCGCCCGCCGACTGCACCGACTGGATCAGCGTCATCGCCGAGGTGCGCGACAACACCCAGCCGCCCTGGTCGACGAACGTGAGGTTCTCGGTTGTCGGAGGAAGGTGCGGACCCGTCGCGGTGATATTGGCCGACGCGGCGCCCGGGCCGGCGGGCTGGATGTTGGTGATGTTGAACGTCAGCGGCAGACTGCCCTTGGCGGCGGCTTGCTGCAGCTTCTTGTCGGCAAAGTGGCCCTCGACGCCGCCGATCCCGCCCTGGACCAGATTGCTCTTGCTGGCGAACGGCACGCTCGGGTCTTGCAGGCTGTTGAGCAGGCTGACCAATTGGTCGGGCGTGGGTACGTCGGCGCCGCGGAGGACCGGGTCCAGCGGCAGCGGCGCGCTGAAAACCACCGGCTTAACCTGAGGCAACATGGCGGTAACAGATGCAATGCAGGTCACACCCGCAGCTGCCGCGCCGATTGCCGCGACGGCCGCCACGCCCGTGGCTAGGGATTTCACGGTCACAGATGTCCTCTCGATCAGGCAGGTTCAACATGATGTTAACGCTGGCGCCAGTGTGCCCCATTTCGAGTTCCCGCATGAATTGGAAATCGCCGGTAGCGTTGAGGTATCCGCCGCACCACCTTCTGGGAGCGGGAAAGGAGCGCACGATGGGTGAGTCAGAGCGCGAAACGTTCGGTAACCATCGCGAGCCAGACCTGTCCGGGGAGGATGCGGCCGAGTTGGAGGAGCTCCGGCGCGAGGCGGCAATACTGCGTGAGCAACTCGAAACTGCAGTTGAAACGCAGAGCGCCGCGCGTAGTCCCCGCGATATTCACCAGCTTGAGGCCCGGATCGATTCGCTCGCGGCGCGCAATTCCAAACTGATGGAAACGCTGAAAGAGGCCCGGCAGCAACTGCTGGCGCTGCGCGAAGAGGTTGACCGGCTCGGGCAGCCGCCGAGCGGCTACGGCGTGTTGTTGTCCACGCATGACGACGAGACCATCGACGTGTTCACCTCTGGGCGCAAGATGCGCCTGACTTGCTCGCCCAACATCGACGTCAAGTCTTTGAAGAAGGGACAGACAGTTCGGCTCAACGAGGCTTTAACTGTCGTCGAAGCCGGCCACTACGAATCGGTTGGTGAGATCTCCACGCTGCGTGAGATTCTCAACGACGGGCACCGAGCCTTGGTCGTCGGACACGCCGACGAGGAACGCATCGTGTGGCTGGCCGATCCGCTGGTTGCCGAGGATCTGCCCGACGGGCACCCCGACGCTCTCAACGATGACCAGCGGCCCCGCAAGCTGCGACCCGGCGACTCGCTACTGGTCGACACCAAGGCCGGGTATGCGTTCGAACGCATTCCGAAGGCCGAGGTAGAGGACTTGGTGCTGGAAGAGGTGCCGGACGTCACCTACAACGACATCGGCGGGCTGGGCCGGCAGATCGAGCAGATCCGCGACGCCGTGGAATTGCCGTTCCTGCACAAGGAGCTGTACCGGGAATATGCGTTGCGGCCGCCCAAGGGTGTGCTGCTCTACGGGCCGCCCGGCTGCGGTAAGACGTTGATCGCCAAGGCCGTTGCCAACTCGCTGGCCAAGAAGATGGCTGAGGTACGCGGCGACGACGCGCGCGAGGCCAAGTCGTACTTTTTGAACATCAAGGGACCCGAGCTGCTGAACAAGTTCGTCGGCGAGACGGAACGTCACATCCGGCTGATTTTTCAGCGGGCCCGCGAGAAGGCGTCCGAAGGCACGCCGGTGATTGTCTTCTTCGACGAAATGGACTCGATCTTCCGCACCCGTGGCACCGGGGTTTCCTCCGACGTCGAGACGACGGTCGTTCCGCAGCTGCTCAGCGAGATCGACGGGGTTGAGGGTCTGGAGAACGTCATCGTGATTGGCGCCTCCAACCGCGAAGACATGATCGACCCGGCGATCCTGCGGCCCGGCCGCCTCGACGTCAAAATCAAGATCGAGCGTCCGGACGCGGAGTCGGCGCAGGACATCTTCTCCAAGTACCTCACCGAGCAATTGCCGGTGCACGGCGATGACATCGCCGAGTTCGACGGCGACCGAGGGGCGTGCATCAAGGCGATGATCGAAAAAGTTGTCGACCGGATGTACGCCGAGATCGACGACAACCGGTTCCTGGAGGTCACCTACGCCAACGGTGACAAAGAAGTCATGTACTTCAAGGACTTCAACTCCGGCGCAATGATCCAGAACGTCGTCGACCGCGCGAAGAAGAACGCGATCAAATCGGTGCTGGAGACCGGTCAACGCGGGTTGCGCATCCAGCACCTGCTCGACTCGATCGTCGACGAGTTCGCGGAGAACGAAGACCTGCCCAACACCACCAATCCCGATGACTGGGCCCGGATTTCAGGCAAGAAGGGCGAGCGGATCGTTTACATCCGCACCCTGGTCACCGGCAAGAGCTCGAGCGCGTCGCGGGCCATCGACACCGAGTCCAACCTCGGCCAGTACCTGTAGCGGCAGGGTCAGTCGGTTATCAGCGAATAGCTGTTGGTCAGATCGTCCTGCAAAACGAGCGCGGCACGGGTGGCGCTGTCGATGCGCAGCGGGCTTTCCAGCACCCGCTTCTGGTAGGTCCATCCTTCTGGCAAGTCGAGCCGCTCGCCGAGTTGCGGCAGGTCGGCCCGGGACAGCTCGGGATCAACGATCTGGCTCCAGGTCTGCATCACCCAACGCCGAAACGCCGGGTCTTGCAGTTCGTAGACCTCTTCGCCGGCGTCGAATGTGAAGACGGTGTGCCGGTTGACCTGATTTGCGGTGTAGGGCGCCGGGTTCATCGCTGTCAGCAATACCGTGGCCTGCAGCAGCATGTCGATGCCGCCGAAGTTCTTGATCATCCGCGGGCCCTGGGTGGCCTTTTCAATGGAGTTCATCAGCCAGTAGCGCGGTCCGTTGAGTAGTGCTGTGGCAGCACCGTTTTCGGTTGCGATGGCCTGCGCGTCGAGCGCCGACCACAACTCGGCCGGACAGTCGTTGAGCGGATAACTGTTGTAGACGGTGGCCTGCGGCCCCGCCTCGCCCGGCGTCACCAGAAGGACTTCGCCGTAACGTTTCCCGGACAAGCCGGTGGTGGGGTCGCGCAGCGCGTCGGAAGGCATCAGGGTGAAGTTAATCACTTCTTTCACCTGCGTCAACCAACACCAGGCGGATTAACGGTGTGGGAGGCGCACCACTTGGACGAAGAACTCGTCGATCTGGTGAATGACATTCATGAATTGTTCGAAGCCAACGGGTTTAGTGACGTAGGCATTGGCGTGCAGTCGGTAGCTGCGCAGAATGTCTTCCTCGGCGGCCGAGGTGGTGAGGACAACGACGGGGATGTGGCACAACTTCGGATCGGATTTGATCTTTTCAAGCAGTTGGTGGCCGTCGTATTTCGGCAGGTTCAAGTCGAGCAGGATCAGATCCGGCCGTGGCGCGCCCTGATGAGGACCGCGTTGGTAAAGGTAATCGAGACCTTCTTGTCCATCGTGGGCAACACGCAAGGTGTTCTCAATCTTGTGGTGTTTGAAGGCTTCCCGAGTGATGAGTATGTCTCGGGATCATCTTCGATGAGCAGGACGTCGATAGCGCGGAAATCCGGTGTCATCGGTGGGCTCCTTCGGCTGCGCCGATGGGTGTCTCGTCGCTGGCGGCCGCCTCGTCAGGCCCATGTCCGGCGACATCACCGATAACGATGTGCACGGTCCGGTCCGGTGTTTGCACGACATCGTAGAAGTCTCCACCCAGCAACGCGTTGGTTCGGCTGGGTCGGTATCGGGTCACTACGCCCACTTCCGAGCCCTCGAGCAGCAGCGGCGAGGGCAGCAGACCACGTTCCAGCCGCGCATTTTCCTGGGCCCGCAGATCGCTCGCATGCAGATCCACTGCAATGAGCTCGGCGCGCTTACGTTCGATCGCATACAGCAGGGTCCGCCGCAGCATCTCGGGTTCGACCCGCCCCTTGACCAAGTAGTCCTGCGCACCACTGGCGACCGCCGACACCCCGAATTCTTCGTCGTTCAATCCCGTCAGCACGACTACCGGAAGGGTGCCATCCCACTCGGCGATACGGGCGATGCCATCGAACCCTGTGGCATCTGGCAGATTCAGGTCCAACAGGACGCAATCCGGGCGCTTGCGGGTGAGGACACCCTCGGCGTGCGCCATCGATGGTGCCCACGCCACCCGAATATCAGCGACGGAGTCTGCGATCAGCTCTTCGACGAGCACCGCATCAGCGCGGTCGTCCTCGATTAGCAGCAGCGACAACGAGCGCCGATCTGCTGCGGGAGCAACGTGGCGATGCTGCGGCGGAGTCGACCCAGATCTATACAGCACAGGCTCGATCAAACATGTCCTCCACGCACCCCGACGCGCCAACGATAACCCACACGCTGGGTATTTGCGGGAATCACCGACTGATCGATGAGAGCTCGGCCTCGGGCCGACCTCGGCCCACATCGTCGCCGCGCCTAGGCTTTAGGACATGCAACGGATTATCGGGACGGAGGTCGAGTACGGCATCTCGTCGCCGTCGGACCCGACCGCCAACCCGATCCTTACCTCGACGCAGGCGGTGCTGGCCTACGCGGCCGCCGCTGGCATTCAGCGCGCCAAACGCACCCGCTGGGACTACGAGGTGGAATCGCCGCTGCGGGATGCCCGGGGATTCGACCTGAGCCGCTCGGCCGGCCCGCCGCCGGTGGTCGACGCGGACGAGGTCGGCGCCGCCAACATGATCTTGACCAACGGGGCGCGGCTCTACGTCGACCACGCCCACCCGGAATATTCCGCGCCGGAGTGCACCGACCCGCTGGATGCGGTGATCTGGGACAAGGCCGGCGAGCGGGTGATGGAGGCCGCCGCGCGGCACGTGGCCAGCGTGCCGGGGGCAGCCAAGCTGCAGCTGTACAAGAACAACGTCGACGGTAAGGGCGCCTCCTACGGGTCGCATGAGAACTATCTGATGAGCCGGCAGACGCCGTTCTCAGCCGTCATCGTGGGGCTGACCCCGTTCCTGGTGTCCCGTCAGGTGATCACCGGCTCCGGCCGGGTCGGGATCGGCCCCGCCGGCGACGAGCCGGGCTTCCAGCTGTCCCAGCGCGCCGACTACATCGAGGTCGAGGTCGGGCTGGAGACCACGCTGAAGCGCGGCATCATCAACACCCGCGACGAGCCGCACGCCGACGCCGACCGCTACCGACGGCTGCACGTCATCATCGGCGATGCCAACCTCGCCGAGACGTCGACCTATCTGAAGCTGGGCTCGACGGCGCTGGTGCTCGACCTGATCGAAGAGGGCCCAGCCCATGGCATCGACCTGACCGACCTGGCGCTGGCCCGGCCGGTACATGCGGTGCACGCGATCAGCCGCGACCCCTCACTGCGCGCTACCGTCGCGCTGGCCGACGGCCGCGAATTGACCGGCCTTGCGCTGCAGCGGATTTATCTGGACCGGGTGGCGAAGCTGGTCGACGGCCGCGACCACGACGCGCGGGCAGCCGACGTCGTGGAGACCTGGGCACACGTGCTCGATCAACTCGAGCGCGACCCGATGGAGTGCGCCGAACTACTGGACTGGCCGGCCAAGCTCCGGCTACTGGAGGGTTTCCGGCACCGGGAGAACCTGAGCTGGTCGGCGCCTCGGCTGCACCTCGTCGATTTGCAGTACTCCGATGTCCGGCTGGACAAAGGCCTCTACAACCGGCTGGTGGCGCGCGGCTCGATGAAGCGACTGGTGACCGAACAGCAGGTGATCAACGCGGTGGACAACCCACCGACCGACACCCGGGCCTACTTCCGCGGCGAATGCTTGCGCCGATTCGGCGCAGATATCGCCGCGGCCAGCTGGGACTCGGTGATCTTCGACCTCGGCGGCGACTCCCTGGTGCGCATTCCGACGCTCGAGCCTCTGCGCGGCAGCAAGGCGCACGTCGGCGCCCTGCTGGACTCCGTGAACAGCGCGGTTGAGCTGGTCGAACACCTGACCACCTGAGGCGTCCGGCGACGATGCAGCCGCGCGGCCGGCTGAGGTGGGGGTCCCCCGCTTGCGGGGGAGAGCCGGACAGCGGGGCGTCCGGCGACGATGCAGCCGCGTGGCGGCTGAGGAGAAGCCGGACAGTGGGGGTCGTTAACCGGGCAACGGCAGTATCGACCGGTAGGGTGGAGAAACAGAAGGTCGTGTTCTCCACGGCCGATGACTTTGCAGGAGGCAGCGATGGCTCAGGAGCAGACCAAGCGCGGCGGTGGTGGTGGCGATGACGACGACCCCACCGCCAGCACGGCCGCGGGCCAGGAGCGTCGCGAGAAGCTGACCGAGGAGACCGACGACCTGCTCGACGAGATCGACGATGTTCTGGAAGAGAACGCCGAAGACTTCGTCCGCGCATACGTCCAAAAGGGCGGACAGTGACCTGGCCGTTTCGCGATCACCTGGCCACCCACTCAGCACTTCCCGGAACCGCCTTTGGCGGTCTTTCCTCTTTCGCGGACTTTTTGCGTCGCGAGGCCCCCGAGCTGCTGCCCGCGGGCATCGGTAACACGGAGCCCGGCGGGCTCGGTTCTCAGCTGCCGCACGGCACTACCATCGTTGCGCTGAAGCATCCTGACGGCGTCGTCATCGCCGGCGACCGACGCTCCACGCAGGGCAACATGATCGCCGGGCGCGACGTTCAGAAGGTGTACATCACCGACGACTACACCGCGACCGGGATCGCCGGCACCGCGGCCATCGCGGTCGAATTCGCCCGCCTTTACGCCGTCGAACTCGAGCATTACGAGAAGCTGGAAGGTGTGCCGCTCACCTTCGCCGGGAAGGTGAACCGGCTGGCGATCATGGTCCGCGGCAATCTCGCCGCCGCGTTGCAGGGTCTTGTGGCGGTGCCGCTGCTGGCCGGTTTCGACATCGACGACCCTGATCCGGAGAAGGCCGGGCGCATCGTCTCGTTCGACGCTGCCGGTGGCTGGAATCTGGAGGAGGAGGGCTACCAGTCGGTCGGTTCTGGTTCGATTTTCGCCAAATCGTCGATCAAGAAGCTGTATTCGCAAGTGACCGACACGGATTCCGCGCTGCGGGTCGCTGTCGAGGCGCTCTACGACGCGGCCGACGACGATTCGGCCACCGGGGGTCCCGACCTGGTTCGCGGGATCTTCCCGACCGCGGTCACCATCGGCGCCGACGGCGCGGCCAATGTTCCCGAGCAGCGTATCGCCGAGCTGGCGCGCGAGGTCATCGAACGACGTTCCCGCGCAGGCACTTTCGGTCCGGATGTGGGGCGCGCGGGAAGTGACTCATGAGCTTTCCGTACTTTATCTCGCCCGAGCAAGCGATGCGCGAACGCGGCGAGCTCGCGCGAAAAGGGATCGCGCGGGGCCGCAGCGTGGTGGCGCTGGCCTATACCGGGGGCGTGCTATTCGTGGCCGAAAACCCGTCGCGGTCGCTGCAAAAGATCAGCGAACTGTACGACCGCGTCGGCTTCGCCGCTGCAGGCAAGTTCACTGAATTCGACAATCTGCGCCGCGGCGGGATTCAGTTCGCCGACACGCGCGGTTACGCCTACGACCGCCGTGACGTCACCGGTCGGCAGCTGGCCAATGTCTACGCGCAGACGCTGGGCAGCATCTTCACCGAACAGGCCAAGCCCTACGAGGTCGAGCTCTGTGTGGCCGAAGTCGCACACTATGGCGAGACCAAACCGCCCGAGCTGTATCGCATTACCTACGACGGGTCGATCAACGACGAGCCGCACTTCGTGGTGATGGGCGGGACGACCGAGCCGATCGCCACTGCGCTGAAGGAGTCCTACGCCGAGAACGCCAATCTGGCCGACGCGGTGCGAATCGCGGTGGAAGCCCTGCGGGCCGGCAGCGCCAACGGCGGCGACGAACCCAAGCTGGAGGTGTCGACGTTGGAGGTCGCCATTCTCGACGTCAGCCGGCCCCGGCGAGCATTCCGGCGAATCACCGGCCGTGCGTTGGAGGCCCTGCTGCCCGAACCCAACGGCTCGGAATCGGCGAAAGACTCGGCAGAGAACTAAGTCCGGCGACCGTCTGCGGGCTGAGCGGGTTTGTCTCGTATTGTCGGTGTGTGCTGACCGGCTTGCTGCTCGCATTGGGATGCTCGGTGTGCTACGGCACGGCGACGGTGTTGCAGGCCGTAGCGACGCGCTCGGTGGATGCCGGCAGCAGCGACTCCGGAGTTGACCCGGCCTTACTGCTGCGGGCGCTGCGGCAGTGGCGCTACCTCGCGGGCCTTGGGCTTGACGGTCTTGGCTTCCTGTTGCAAGTGGCGGCGCTGCGCCTGGTACCGATCTACGTCGTCGCCGCGGCGATCGGCGCTTCGCTCGCGGTCACCGCGATCCTGTCCGCCTGGATACTGTCGGCGCGGTTGTCGGCGATGGAGTGGGCGGCGGTGGTCGTGGTGTGCCTGGGCCTTGCGATGCTCGGCCTTGCCGCCGGCCCCGAAGGTACCGAGCGCGGGCCGGCCGGACTCGGCTGGGCGCTGCTGGCGGTGGTCGCCGTATTGTTCATCGCCGGCGCGGCGGCAGGCCGCTTGGGCGACCGCTCCCGTGCACTGGTCCTGGGCCTCGGGGCCGGCGGCGGCTTCGGGGTCGTCGAGGTCGCCGTCCGCCTGATCGATCCGATCGATCCGACCAAATTGGTGTTCTACACCAACCCCGCCGTATATGCAGTGATCGCGGGCGGCGCAGCCGGGTTTTTGCTGCTCACTTCGGCTTTGAGCCGCGGATCGGTGACCACAGCCGTCGCCGGCATGGTTGTGGGTGAAACGGTTGGCCCTGCGCTCGTCGGGGTGGTGTGGCTCGGCGACCAGACCCGGCCGGGCCTGAGCTGGATGGTGGTGGCGGGATTCGCCGTAGCGGTCGCGGCAACGCTGGCACTGAGCCGATTCGGCGAAGCACCAAGCCCTGTCGAGTCCTAACAACGCGCAGGCGAGCCGCGTTGCCGGAAGCCGGATTCGGAGCTATCCTGCAAAAGCACCTCGTTAGGCGAGGCTTCTGAAGCGAACATAGGCCACTGATCTGACGACGTCGAGAGACGCCCAAGATCAGGACAGATCTCCCCGGCTTAAGGGGTGGTCCCAAGTGGCTTTCCCAGCTCTGCGGGGATACGTCGCTCAGTGCCAAAGCTCAACGTGTGAGGGCAACGTCGCCGCTCCACCGCTTCCGTCGTGGGTCCCTCTTTGTGCGCGTCTTAACGACATCGAGTGTGGAAGGCAGGTGTTCCCATGACCAGCATGATCGACGTCGCCCGTATCGGGCTGCCCGGCTCAGCCGATGGGCTGCGCCTGACCCCCTACGAAGCGATGGCGCAAGACCTATTGTTCCTCCGCGCGGAACTGGAGACGGCGGGAATCCCGTTTCTTCTGATTCGCGGCGCGGACGGGCGTCCGGCACTCGTCGTTGACATCCGCTTGCGTGCACGAGTCGCCGAAACGCTTATGGCCGCATGCCTGGAGGCACCGCTGCGGGCCAAGATCCTTGACGGGACTGGGCGCAGCTCGGTGTACCTGGGTGACGGCTTGCTGTCGGCGGACCCGGACCCGCGGCTGCTGAGGGTGTTTCGTCGGCGCGAATGCCCGCGTTCCGGCCTGCGTTACGGCGCTTCGGCAGGAGTGGAGCTGCAGTTCTGGGTATTCGACGGTCAGCAGGCGATCTGCCCGATCGAGAACTCGCTGACTCGGAAGGCGTTGCCGCTGAGCGAGATCGTCTACGCAGCCGTCGAACTGCATGGCCGCACTTGGCCGACGATCGCCGGGATGTTTGCCCCGCACGCGGCCGATATCACGTTCGACATCGACATGGTGTTCTCGTGGGTGGACGGCAACGACCCGGAGTTCCGGGCACGGCGAGCGGCAGCGATGGCGAACCACCTGACGAATAACATTGTGGGCGAAGGCGACGACGCCGACGCGCGTATCCGTCAGATCGACGAACTCAAGTACGCGCTGCGTTCGGTGCACGCCTTTGCCCCGTGGGTGCGGCGCATCTTCATCGCGACGGACTCGCCGGTCCCCGAGTGGCTCGCGCCGCACCCCAAAGTCACCATCGTGCGCGCCGAGGATCACTTCACCGACCGGTCGGCGCTGCCGGTGTACAACAGCCACGCAGTGGAGACGCAGCTACACCACATCCCGGGTCTCGCAGAGCATTTCCTGTACTCCAACGACGACATGTTCTTCGGCCGGGCCTTGTCAGCGACGACGTTCTTCTCACCCGGCGGGGTGACGAAGTTCATCGAAGCCGGCACGCGCATCGGGCTGGGGGCGAACAACCCCGAGCGCAGTGGATTCGAGAACGCGGCACGCGTCAACCGGCAGCTGCTGTGGGACAGGTTCGAGAAGATCATCACCCGCCACCTCGAGCACACCGCTGCGCCGCTGCGCAAGAGCGTGCTATGCGAACTCGAGCGTGAGTTTCCGGATGACTTCGCGCGCACCCAGGCCAGCCGCTTCCGGGCGAGCACGGACATCTCGGTGACCAACTCGCTGTACCACTACTACGCGTTGATGACAGGGCGTGCGGTGCAGCACGAGTCGGCGAAGGTGCTCTACGTCGACACCACGTTGCGGTCCGGGCTGGCGAAATTGCCGACGCTGCTCAAGAAGCGCAAGGTCGACTTCTTCTGCCTCAACGACGGCAGCTTCCCCGAGGTGAGCCCGCAGGAGCGAGCCGATGTCGTCGGCGAGTTCCTGGACAAGTACTTTCCGGTGCCCGCGCCGTGGGAGCGAGCAGCCGGGGACGAGTGAAAGCTCCAGCGGGCGGGGGTGCATTTGGTCCCCCCGTCCGCTGGTACCTAGCGCATATGCGCGGGTGCTGCTGCGCTCAGGTTTTATTTGTCGCGCGCCACCAGGCCGCGATGTAGAGCAGCATCGAGACCACCAAAGCCACTAGTACCCACAAAACGATCGTGAGATCGATCCAGCTGCCGAACGCCGGCGAGCCCGGAAGTGCGTTTCTCAGCGGTACCACCGCAAAGAGCATCGCCGCGTACCAGGTTGTCATCGGTGACTGAAACCTGCTTGGGTCGCGAGTCGTCTGAATCGCGACAAATAAGCCGACTGCCGCGATCGCGACGAAGATGCACAGGATGGTGATCGCGAAGAGCATGGTGCTCGGTGAGCGCTGCAATTGGACTTCGTAGGGTGCGAACGCATTGGCATTTACGCGAGCCACGTCGACTTTCCAGCCGGCCAGCCGATCGACGAATGTCACGTTGGCGCGTTCTGGCGTTTGAGCCGCGCCGGTGAAGAGGGTAACCGTGATCGGTCCGGTGTAGTACGTATCGAACGGCCAGCGTTCGACGTCGCGCGCCAAGGTCAGTGGAACGGGGAAAACACCGGGTAACATGCCCTTGGAATACGTGCGCCTGACCGGCGTCGCCACGGATGTGACTGCCACAGTGAGGTCTTGCTTGAGAGCGTCGGTCGCCGGATCCACCAACGCAGGTCCGGGCCTAATGATGAGGTCGCCGACGAGCTCGCTGTAGTTGTTTGAGATGCTTACCACATCCAGCGTGACGGTTGTGCCGGCGCTGGTGGGGGCCCCATGAACTGGAATACGTTGCGACGCTGCGCCATCGACGTACAGCACGACCGACGTGATCATTGCGCAGGCAACAAGTACCAGGGCGATGACGGCGAGCCTCATGCGCGGCCTCCACCGGCGACCGCGAACCTTTGGCGGCGGGCGCTCGTCGGACCCCATCAGGACGCGTTCCTCCAGAGTGCTCAAGGGAACCTCCCGTCGACAAGAAGGGTCGCGCACGTGAGGTGACAGAAGTCGGTATGCCGGGAATCTTGACGGGTCAACGCAATTGCCATGATAGGAACCGAAATTGCTTTAGACATGCGCCACTTGCCGGACATCCGCGCGCGACGTACGGACAAGCGCGCGGCTGTTGATCGCGCGGTACAACGGAGCCGTCACCGCAGTCGTCACGATGGCAAGCGCACACAACATCGCAAACGCATAGGGACCGATCAAGCGGGCTTGGAGACCTATCGACGCAATGGCGAGTTCGGTGACGCCGCGGCAGTTCAACAAGACACCAAGTTTGGCCGAGCTGATAAATGACCAGCCTTGCATCCTGCCGGCCACGAGACCGACCGCGAGTTTCGAACCAAAAGCGGCGACGGTCAGGGTCACGAGGCACAGCAGACCGCTCCCTCGGAACAGGTCCCCCAGGGTCTGCAGCGGCACAGACAGCGCGCTCGAAACGAAGAACGCAGGAATGAGCATGTCAGCGACCGCGGCTAAGGCCCGCTCCGATGCCTGGTTGGCCAGCCCCGCGGGGAAGAATAGACCGGCAATCACGGCACCGAGGGCTGGGTGCAGACCGAACACCTGTGTTGCTGCCGCACCGACCAGCACGTAAGCGAAGATCGCCACCACAAACGGAGCGCCCTGCTGGGAGTGCTCGAACAACCGCCGGACGATCTGCGGCAGCACGAACATCACAATGAACAGCAACGCGGCGCCCACACAAAGGGCAGCAGCCGAGACCGAGCTCAAGTCTGTGGCCAGCAGGATCAACACGGTCACCAGTGCCCATGCCCCCGCATCAGTCGAGACGGCAATGCGCAGCGCCACCCCTGGGATGGGCGCCGGGACCCCAAGATCTTTGATGATAAGCACCAGAACAGGAACGGCGGTCA
>Ga0210405_10001740_pt1 | contig 23994 bp, 15 predicted proteins | sample IncBWH11MmetaG_FD_155492 | JGI IMG/M metagenome (GOLD analysis project Ga0210405, IMG submission 155492) | Forest soil microbial communities from Barre Woods Harvard Forest LTER site, Petersham, Massachusetts, United States - Inc-BW-H-11-M | ecosystem: Environmental > Terrestrial > Soil >... | reverse complement strand
TATCGGGCGGTGGAAGACAGGGTATTCGTCCGAAGAGTTGGCGACGCTTGAGGGCTTGATTGGTGGAACGTTGCAGGAGTTGAACTACAAACTGGCGGCGCCGCGATCGGCACGCTCGGATCTCGCCCGGATGCGCAGCATATATCGCGCTTACTTCGACAGCAAATTGTTCTTGAAGGCGAAGACACCCTTGGGACAGATGTTCGTCACGCGCGATTTGTCATGGATCTAGCTTATGCCGCTGCTCGGTGACTTAGCAGGTGAGGGCGCCCGCTACACACCTAACAACTTCTTATAAAGATCAAGCACTGCTTGCAGATTGGTCTCGTCGGGAGCAGTTTGCGGTTTTCCGATCGACCGCGGATTTGCCAGCACTTCTGCAATCGCCTGCTCCAGAGCCTGAAGATTGGACTTGGGAATCAAGTGAACGCCCTCGGGGCGCATGCCGTTGTCACTGGCAATGACGGGGATTCCCAGATGCAGTGCTTCCCGCACGGAGACGGCATCGCCGTCATAGAGGGTTGTGCGCAGCATGACGTCGGATTCGCCGATAGCCTGCATGGTGGCCGCGTGAGCCACATCTCCTGACAACAGCATATGCTCGGCGTAGGGCTTCGCTGCGATTCTCGCGCGCAAATCCCCTTCCAGACTACCTGAGCCGATCATCACCAGCCCCGCGTTCGGCATCTTCTCGCGAACCTGACCCAATACTTCGATCTGCAGAAGCAAGTCGTACTCGGGCTCCAGCAATCCCACCGACAAAAAGACGGGAGAATGCTGGTCGAAGAAGACCTTCAACGCCTCCGGAAGATCGGGCGCCTGACCCTCGCCTTCGAGGAAGGCATGCGGATAGATCAGATGCGCTCGCTCCGAAGCAACATGCAGCTTGGCGAAGAACTTCATGATTTCAGAATTGACACCAATCAGCGCGTCGAAACGTCGCACCACAAAGCCCGCGAGAGACGCCGGGCCTGTAGCTTGCCCCTCGGGCGTGGAAGGATATCCACCGGAATGAAAGGTGAGGACCGACTTGCGCCCGGGCATGCACGCACAAACCAGCGCCAGCGACAGCAATCTGCTGCTAAGCATTCCGCCGATGTGAAGATGAAGAATGTCATAGGGAAGACGGCGTAACAACCCCGCAAGCTGCCACGCGTTCTCGGGATAGTAGACTTCGTCGGCCTCCGGCTTGCGGTGCCGGGTGATGTTGATGACTGAGCAGGGAATTCCGTTCTTCCGCAGAAAGGTTCGGATCGCGACCAGGTTACTTTGCACTCCGCCGTGGGGCGGCGGATAAGGACCGAGCTGCAGCACTCTCATTGGGAGTGAGAGGTGAGGACGGCATCCAGCTCGATGGGGTATGGAGCCAGGTTGCGCGCGGAATCAAGCATCCGCAGACATCCGATGGTTGCTCTCGCGCCGTCACGAACGGTGACATCCGGTACCTGAGACTTGCGAATCGCCGCGAAGAACGCCTGCATTTGAGCGGCATATCCTTTTTCCGCAAACCAGCTAGAGTTCTTGCTGATCACGTTGGTTTTCACGACGCTTTGTTTGAAGTCCTCAGCCATCGCTCCCAGTCCGGGAGCGAAAGCCTCGACGCGTTCTCCACCCGAGGTGCGGCTTCCGACTGTGCAATACGTGAGATTCCCGATCGAGCCATCCGCGAAATGAAAGCTTGCGGCGATGTTGTTTTCGCCGATGGGATCCTTTTTCCCGGTCGGCAACGAGAAGGCCGAGACGGCCACCGGTTCCGATTCCAGCAGCCAGTACATCAGATCGATGAAGTGACAGGCTTCGCCGAGGATGGCGCCGCCGATTGCTGGATCGGCCATCCAATATGATCCGGAGATTCCGGGGGAATTCACGCGACAGTTCAAGACCGCGGGGCCGGAACGCTTCGACAAAGTTTTCTTCAAAGTCAAATAAGACGGCGCGTAGCGGCGATTGAAGCCTACGGTGAGCTGTTTCCCGCTTTCTTCAACCGCGACAGAAAGTTCGCGGCACTCTTCCTCCGTAAGAGCCATCGGTTTTTCGAGGAACACATTTTTCCCGGCGCGAAGTGCGGAGAGAGCCTGAGGAGCATGTTGCTGATTCCTGCTCACAATCACTACTGTCTGCACTTCAGGGTCGCGCAAGACTTCGTCGTAGTCGGAAGCGCAGTAGTCAGCCCCAAAGCGGATCGCATAGCTCTTCCCTCGAGCGCCGCTGGACGATTGCACGGCGCGCAGGCGGGTTCCGGGAATCTTCTTGAGGTTCGGCAAATGAACCCAACGCGCCAGATTTCCCGCACCAACGAGGGCGATGCCTGTTGTGGATGAGGATTGAGACTCGCCCACATCGACACGCCGCTTCGGCTGAAAGTCGGCCACAGGCTGCGACGACTCGACAGCCGGATATCGCAACAACACGGCGAGGCTGCTGTTTCCCGGAGCCATAATTGTTTCGTAGGCCTTGGGAGCTTCCTCCAGCGGAAATTCGTGCGTCACGAGGGGCTGAATCTGCATGCGTCCGGTCGAGACGAGCCGCAGAAATTCGCCCATATTCCTGTTCTCGGTCCAACGAACATAAGGAAACGGATAGTCCTGGCCTTTTTGTTCGTAGAGTGGATCGTAGCTGCCCGGGCCGTAGGCACGCGCCATGAGAAGCTGAATCTCTTTGAGGTACATCTCGTACCACGGGAACGAAAGTTCGACAGCGCCGACATCCACGATGCGGCCGCGATTGCGACAGATTTCCACGGCTAGCTGGCACGGAGCAGCCGACTTGGCGGCCGCGGCGATAATCACGCAGTCTACGCCCTGGCCATCCGTAAGGGCGGCGATCTGCTCCACAAAACCTGTTCCACCGGCAAGTGCGGCATCCGCGCCTAGGCGTCCTGCCAATTGCACGCGATCAGGGCGCAGATCGGTGGCGACCACATAAGCACCCTGCAGTCGCGCCAACTGCGCCACTAATTGTCCGACTAGCCCCAGTCCGATGACAGCGACCTTTTCGCCGAGAGAGATGTTCGCGATGCGGACCCCGTTTAAGGCGATGCTGCCCAAAGTTGCAAAGCAGGCATGTTCGAAGGGGACTACGTCGGGGATCTTCACCGCCAGATTGCGACCGACGAGAACGGTTTCTCCGTGGCCAGTGCCTTCGCCGCCGTAAGCCACCCGATCGCCAAGTTCTAGGTCGGTGACAGACTCATGCTTGTCGACGATCACGCCGGCGCCAGAATAGCCGAGCACTGCGTATTCGCTGAACTTTGCCTTCACTTCGGAGAAGGTGCTGACGGGACCCTGTACCTTGAGGACGTTCCAGATCTTCGCCAGTTGGGAGGGATTGTCGGCGACCGCCTTTAGTACGCCTTCCTGATGGATGCTGGCTGTTTCTGTGCCGCTGCTGATCAGCGAATAAATGGGGCGGACCAGGACGTGGTGCGAGGTCACCACAGGGTCGGGAACCTCATCCACCACAATATGTTTTAGACCCTTGCGCAGAAGCTGTTTCATGGATACAGACGCTGAGCCGCCCGTCTTCACAAGAGTACCAGAGCTTTATTGAACTCCGGCAGTGGCTGCGTTGATGGCATCAATATCGGCACCCGGGTCTTTATTATCGCTCGCGCCGCCTTTGAACCGGCTCTTGGGGCCGAGGTGATAGTCGCCGCCTTTGCCGCCGTTAAAGTTCGTGAAGCCTACGTCCTCCGGCTTCTTGACAGTGGTATTTCCCTTCGGCCAGCCGCTACCGTCGATGATGATGTTGTGCGCCACCATGAAATCGGCAAAGCAATCTTTCAACACGCCTTCCGGACCTTTGACTTTGTATTGAAACGAGCAATTCTGGGGACCGCCGCCCGTGCCGACAATCTGGTTTTCGGCTCCCGCCCCGACAATGCTATTCGTGAAGGAGAAATGGAACATGCGGGTTTCGTTCGTAGGGCCACCCATGACAAACATTACTTCAGGAGGAAATCCGGTCAGGTGATCGAGCTTTACATCGTGCAAGGTGGGCGCCGCCATCGAGATCTGCGCAAACGCGCCGAAGCCTTTTACCGGTTTGCCGATGATGTCATCCACGACCACGTCGTGAACGCTAAAGCGCTCACCGGCAAGGGAGACACCTTTCGTGTCAGAAAGCCCGTTGGCGATCACAAAGCCACTGCCTACGTGGCTGATCCTGCAGAAGCGCATAGTCACATCGGTGACCTGGCACTGCGGGCAGATATTGTTGCCGCCGCCGCTCTGATTCTTGGGAGTGAGCAGAACTCCAAAACCGGTTTGGGTGAATCCACCCCAAGTATTTTCCATGATGTTGCCGTCTACCAACACCCGCTGGGCATTCTTGAGTTCGAACAGGTTTTTCACAATGAAGGGACGTCCATTCGGAGCTCCGACAAAGTCCGCACTGCCTGGCATCCAGCTCAAGGGCTTGAACATGTAGTTATGCCGGACTTCAATGTCAGCGGGAGTTAGAGTTGCCGGACCGCCGCCAAACAGGACGCTCTCTCCTGCCGCCTCCAGAAAATTATTGACGATTTTATATGGCCCCATGGGAAGGCTGCCGTTGCCTCCCGCAATCGCTTGGGAATCGGTGCAGGCGCCGCTGATCGCGGTGCAGTGAAAGTCAGAAAAGTATGAGTCGACAACCGCGACGTAGCCACTCCCTCCCAACATAATGCCCCGAGTGGTTTCGTCCTGGGGGACGCCGTGCATCCAGACGCGATCGAAGATCAGATGGTCGGCCACCGCTTTGTTATCGAGCGACACAAGGTTGTAGATGGTCGCACCAGGAGAGTCGCGCGTGATCTCAACGCCGATAAGGCGGTAATGATTCGCGCCGTCAAGGAACGAGATGGGGCCACTTCCGCCCTTCGCAGTGAAAGCGATCTTTGCTGTGGCCTGCGTCGGAGCGGCCGCACAGTGTAGTGGCCGGCCGGGAAGTGAGGCGACGCCCGAGTAGCAAGGAGTGAGACGGGTTCCTTCGGGAGGAAGAGCGCTGTCGGGAGCGCTGGTTCGCACCACGATCCAATGCGTATCGTCGCACTTCTTCGCGGGAAACCGGAAGAACCCAGCGAAGGTAGCGCCGGCTTGTAACTCGATGGTGTCTCCACACTCGGCGCGATTTAGCGCAGCCTGAAAACCATCACTGTCCGTCACCGCGATTTTGTGTCCCCGCGCAGGGGTGTCGGCGAGCGAACTCTTTACGAAGACTCTGGGTAGTTCCGCGGGACCATCGAAGCTGCCGCGCTCAGAGGGTGTTACCGTCTGGGCGGCCGCAAACGTAAGAAACGAAAAGAAGATCACTGGGCAAGCACAGACCAGAAGAAGAAATCGTGAGACTCTCATGCATGGGTACCGTTGCCGCGATCATAGCACGCCGGCCGCGTTAAAAAATGGGACGGCGCCACCTCGGAATCTCCCCGTTAAAGACGCATTATTTTTAGATTTTCGGGGTCGGAACGGTGGACAAGCTCGCCGGTTCTACGTTACATTTTCTGTTCGTTCAAACGATATCCCCCCACTTCCTCTGAACCGTCAGAATTGAAGTAACCGATCTCGCACAAAGGTGTTTCTCCCATGTCCGTACGACTCCTGATCTCAATTGCAGGTTTGCTTTTGTTGTGGCTTTCCGCCAACTGGTTGCGGTCACCGCGAATGCGCCAGGGGATTCTGCTGTTGGCTGGCTATATCTTTTACGGCGTGTGGGACGCTCGCTTTCTTGGGTTGTTGATTCTCAGTTCGCTCCTGAACTACAGACTCGGAGCCTACCTCAAGCGGCGTGTTTCCGCCGGTCGTCTTTGGTTAGGTCTTGGATTCAACCTCGCACTATTGGGTGCATTCAAGATCCTTCCTTTGGCAAAGTTAATTCCGGGAGCAAACTGGCTGCATACGATTGCGCTCCCGCTGGGAATTTCGTTCTGGACATTTCAGGCGATGAGTTACTTACTCGATCTCTACCGTGAAGAGGACCTCGATCCTTCCTTGCTAGAGTTCTGCGTGTACATGGCGTTCTTTCCAACCGTGGTGGCGGGGCCCATTGCACGCCTTGGTAATATGCTTCCGCAATTTCGCGAACCCGGCAGATTTCTCTGGGTGCAATTTGGCGCAGGCATGAGACGGGTGCTGTTGGGAATCTTCATGATTGCCGCGGGACGGGTGCTGGGATCGGGGCTTGCCCCCAACCTTGGAGTCGATGGGGGGTTTGCGCGCTCGTGGCAGACCTGGAGTGCGCTCGATGTCTGGGTGCTCTGCATCGGTTACGGGTTCCAGCTTTTTTTTGATTTCGCCGGATACTCGAACCTCGTCATCGGGATTGCGCAGACTCTCGGCTTCGAACTTCCTGAGAACTTCAATTCGCCGTATCTATCTCAGAGTCCGTCACAATTCTGGACCCGTTGGCACATGTCTTTGTCGTTCTGGATTCGTGATTATGTGTTCCTGCCGCTGGCAATGCTGCGTCGTGGAACTTATTGGAAGAACATCGCACTCTTTACATCCATGCTGGCATTTGGACTATGGCATAAGGTCTCGTTCACATTCCTGCTTTGGGGCGCGTATCACGGCTTATTGCTGGTCGCTCACCGCTTGTGGCAGCAGTGGTCTGGAGCCATGGGCAAAACCTTGTCACGATGGGGGGCATTGGTCCCCTGGCTGGTTACTTTCCTGAGTGTCAATCTAGGGTGGATCCTGTTTCGTGCGAGAGACCTGGCACAAGCCAAGACCATGTTCTGGGCAGTCATGTCGCCGCGAGCGTATGCTGGTAGTCGTTTACCGCACGTCTACTATGTCATGGTGGGATGGTGCGTCGTGGGCTATTTCTTGATCATGGCCGGAAACGCCTGCCTGACGTGGCTTTCGAGGCGTCTACCGGCGTCTGGAGGTTTACCGCAGCGGTGGCTTGGCGTGATCGCGAATGAACGCTGGGTATGGGTGGGCCCGCTGATGGCCGTGCTGGCTTTATACGTCTTTGCGGTGCTCAACGTGCCCACTTCCGCTTCCGCGCCCACGATGTACCGGGTGTTCTAATGGCAAATGAGCGACAAGGTGGAGAGGATGTTCGCTGGACGGCGATCGCCGTACGGTTGGCTGTCGCGGTGGCGATCTTTGCGCTTGCACTCAGCGCGGGAGAACTCGCAGCCTATCTGAAGCTGCGCTATAAGCCGACCAGGCGTGTAGGTGAAAGCGTGAAGACGGAAGTCTTCAAGGGCGCAAGTTGGACCTCACAGTATTTCGCCGACTTCAACGCGTCTTCACCGGTTCGCTATCACTCCTATACTTTGTGGCGGCGCGCTCCCTTCAATGGGAAGACGATCAAAATCGATTCTCAGGGCATACGTGAGACTTACTACTCGCACTGTGATGTGAAGGCACCCACAATTTGGATGTTTGGTAACTCCGCTCTTTGGGGTTCTGGTACGCCAGATTGGGCGACGATTCCATCGCTTGTCGCCGAAGAGTTCGGCAAAGCCGGCGAACCGGTCTGCGTTAAGAACTTTGGTGAAAAAGCCTGGGTTACGACGCAGGAGGTGATCGCGCTCATGGTTGAACTGAAGCGCGCTACGCGTCCGCCCAACGTGGTTGTCTTTTACGACGGAACCACCGACGCCTACCTGCCTTACGAGACCAGTGAGCCTGACGTGCACGACAATTTCGATGCCGTACGACGTAAGTTCGAGGACAATACTTCGTCGGCGCCAGGATTTCAATATCTGAAAAAAACCAACACTTACATCCTCTTGAACCAGTGGGTCCGAAACTTGGGATTGCGGGATCCGTTGCAACCCGTACGGATTACCTCACCGGAAGAGGCCGCGGCGATGGCGAAAGTCACCGTCGATAACTATGTGAAAAACATGGATTTGGTCGACCTCTTGGGCAGTCACTATGGGTTTCACGCTTTCTATTTCTGGCAACCCACCGTAAGAGCCGGAAGTAAGCCCCTGACGGCGAACGAAGATCAGATGAGGCAGGAAGAAGAGAGTACCCAACCGGGATCGGAGATTGTGTTTAAAGAGACTTACAAGCTTATCGGCGAAGCGCGGCGGTCGAATTTTTATGATCTAGCCGACTTCTTTGCCGACCATCCGGAGACGTTATTTGTAGAAACTAACCATTTAGGCCCGGAGGGTAATTCTCTTATTGCGCACAAGATGCTGGAAACTATCGTCGAAAGTGGAGCAATTCCTCTGAACGGAATTCACGGTGGCAAGGTTTCGCTGGACAATTCCGGCAAAGCGCTGCATGATCAACCTCCCTCTGCCATGGCGAGAGTGGCCTTACGGTGAACCTTATGTTTCGTACCCTTAGTGAAGCTTTGCTGGCAGCTCCGCCCGAACAGCCGTTTGTCACCTTTTGGAGAGATGAAGATTCTATTCAGACCGTGACCTTCGGCGAATTTCTGCAAAGCTCGTGGGCTCAAGCCGAGTTCCTGCAATCGCGTGGCCTAAAAAAAGGGGACACTGTCGTTCTGGTTATGCAGCAGGGGATACCTTTAATGAGTGCCTTCGCCGGCGCGATGCTGCTGGGCGCGATTCCAGCGATCCTGGCGTATCCCAGCTTCAAAGTAGAACCCGCAAAGTATCGCACGGGCTTACGAGGAGTTACGGCGAACCTGAAAGCTCGCCTGGTGGTTGTGGATCAGGAGTTCCCGGCCGAACTACTGGCCCACGTAAGTGCGGGAGAAGACTCCCTCGTGCGGATTTCGGAAGCATCACATCCCTCCGCGCAATTTGAACGGAGTTGTGACAGCCAACCTGACCAGGTTGCGTTTATCCAGCACTCCGCCGGAACCACTGGATTGCAAAAAGGAGTGGCGCTTTCCCACGAGGCTGTTCTCCGGCAGCTGTCCCATCTCGTGCCAGCGCTGAGAATCGGTTCTCAAGATCGCATTTACAGTTGGCTGCCCCTTTACCACGACATGGGGTTGATCGCCTGCTTCATCCTGCCCATGGTTTGCCATATTCCGGTGGTCCTGCAATCGCCTACCGATTGGGTGATGCAACCCGGCACGATGCTGGAGCTCATTTCGCAACACCGCTGCTCCCTGGCGTGGATTCCGAACTTCACTTTGCAATTTCTGGCCCGCAGGGTTCGGCCCGAAGATCGCAGTGCTCTCGATCTGAGTTCCCTGCGTGCGCTGATCAATTGTTCGGAACCCATACGCTCGAGCAGCATGGACGAGTTTACCGACGCCTTTCGCGGCTCCCAGTTGCGAGACGGTGCTTTGCAGGGCTCCTACGCGATGGCCGAGACTGTCTTTGCCATTACTCAGTCGGACGTCGAAGACCCGCGCGGGCCGGTACGCGTTTGGGTCGACGCATCGAAGTTCGCCGAGGAACGCCGTGCCGTTCAGGTTTCGCCGGAGACACCGGGCGCGGTCTGTCATGTTTCTTCCGGACGGTGCCTGCCGGGTAGCGAAGTACGTATCGTCGATGATTCGGGAAAAGACCTGGAAGAGGGGATGACCGGCGAGATCCTGATTCGCAGCGATTCACTCCTTACGGGCTACTACAACCGCCCAGACCTCACGCAAAAGGCCCTTCTGGATGGCTGGTACATCTCGGGAGATTTGGGCTTCCTGCTGGAAGGCGAGCTTTTCGTAGTGGGGCGGAAGAAGGATCTGATCATCGTCGCGGGAAAGAATATCTATCCTCAAGACATCGAGGAGATTGTTTGCCGTCACCCCGCCATCTACGATGGCCGGGTCGTAGCCATGGGGGTTTATAACGAAGCGCTGGGCACGGAAGATATTGTGGCCGTCGCCGAACTGCGTGACCCCGGGAACGCCGGAGAGGCCGCGGCGATTTCGCAAAGCGTCCGGAGGGCCATCACCAGCGAACTTGGGATCGCCGCGCGAGCAGTCTATCTCAAGCCGCCTCGATGGATCGTCAAGAGCACAGCAGGCAAACCGGCGCGCTCAGCAACGAGGGAGAAGCTATTGGCAGAGCATCCCGAACTGCGCACACAATATTCCAGGCTCTAATCAGGACTATGGACGAGAAGGCACAATCACTCATTGACTACATTCGCCGCGACATCATGCGCGAGCCGAATGCCGACATCAACGAAGACACCCCGCTGGTTTCCTCCGGCCGCATCGATTCGCTCGCGCTGGTTGACATTCTTCAACAACTGCAGGACGTTACTCGCATGCGCATTTCCGCCGGCAAGGTGGGAGCGAAAGACATGGACACAGTTCGCATGATGCTGACAACCGCACAGCGAGTGGGCAAACCGAAGCAGACCTAGTTTCGACCCCGCAATAAAAACCGGCGAGCAGGGCTCGCCGGTGCTTGGTGCTTGCAGCCAAGGCTCAATAAACCCCTGCCGTCAAACTCAGAATCATGTCGATGTCCGCTCCAAGGTCCTTTCCATCGGTTCCGGCGTTCTTGTAGGGACTGGTGGACTGGAGATGGTAGTCGCCTCCGTTGCCGTTGTTGTAGTTCACGAACTGCACGGCAGCGACATTTGCGGGGAAGAAGTTATTTGTGGGCCACATCGACGAGGGATAGTTCGGCGGCGTCGCGATAATCGCGTTGGACAAAAATGTGTAGGGGCTAAAGCACGCGTTGAAACTGGTTAGCGGGACGTCAGGGTGCGCACAGTTTGTGGTGCCACCAGTCGACCACACCGGATAGGTTCCGGCATTCCCGATGTTGTTAGTGAATACGAAATTCGCCATCTGCGGATTTACCGTGGTGTCGTCCCCAATGTTCAGCAACTCCGACGTAGAGAATCCCGTGATGTGATTAATGGTGACATTTTGCAGTACCGGAGTGCCGTTGCCCATGGATACCTGTGCCAGGACACCGTTTCCGTCGTACTTTGTCGCGTCAATGTCATCCACGGTTAGGTCATGGACGCTGTAGCGCTGTCCATCGAGAGGCGCACCGCCGGTTCCAGACAGGCCGTTAGCGATCTCCAGACCCGACCCGACGTGGCTGATCGTGCTGTAACGCACGGTCACGTCAGTCACCAAACAGAGAGGGCACAGATTCGACGTGCCACTGGTTTGGTTCTTGGGAGTAAGCAGGATGGAGTAACCATACTGCGTATATCCGCCCCAAGTGTTTTCGAGAATGTTGCCTTCAAACAACACGCGCTGCGCGTTCTTCAATTCAAAGTGATTTTTCACGATGAAGTTGATGCCGATATAACCCGGTTGACCGGTCAGCCAGGTAAGCGGCTTGAACATGTGGTTGAATCGGACTTCAATGTCGGTAGGAGTTACGGTCGCCGCATCGCCTCCGAAGAGAATCGATTCGCCGGCTGCCTCCAGGAAATTGTCATCGATCTTGTAAGGTCCTTGCACAAGGCTGCCGAGACCTCCACTGACCGCTTGCGCGTCGGTGCAGGCACCCGTAATTGCAATACAGTGGAAGTCGTTGAAGTAGGAGTCGACAACCGCGATATTGGTGCTGCCGCCAAGGGCGATTCCGCGAGTCGTTTCATCGGTCGCCGTTCCGTGCATCCACATGCGGTCAAACACGATGTGATCCGTTGGACCGCCGTTTTGCATCAGCGTCAGGTTGTAAATAATCAATCCGCCCGGGTTTCGCGTCACTTCCAGACCCAGGAGGCGGTAGTGGTTTGCTCCCGGCGCGAACATGATTGGACCCGAACCGGTGGTGGAACCCATGACCAGTTTGGGCATGACGACTGCGGTGGAGGGGCAGTTGTAGGCTGGGCGCCCCGGCAACGAAGCGACACCCGCGTAACATGGGCTTATGCGCGTTCCCTCGGGAGGCAGACTGGAATCAGCAGCGGCGGTCCGCACTATGATCCAGTGATTGTCGTCGCAGGGCTTCGCCGGGAAAGTATAAACGCCCGTGAAGGTCGCTCCTGGTTGCAGTTCGATCGTGTCTCCGCAATTGGCCGCGTTCAGCGCTCCCTGGAAATCTCCGCCTGCGTTTACCGTGGTGACAATTCCGGGCGCGGGCGTATTGGCGAGCGAACTCTGCACGTAGACCAGAGGCAGTTGCGCGGGCCCGTCATAAGTGCCTGAGCCCTGAGTCGACACTGGAATTGCCAACGCCTGAGTGGCCGTAGCCGAAGAAGAATCTTTTACTTGAGCCGTGAACTGGAAGGTCCCCGATTGCGACGGAGTTCCTGTGATCGCTCCGGTGGAGTTGTTGAGTTGCAATCCGCCAGGCAGTGCGCCCGTAGAGAGGCTCCATGTATAAGGAGTCTTGCCTCCGGTCGCGGCGAGCGTTGCTGAATACGCAGTACCAGTCGTGGCTGCGGGCAAGGTTGTCGTGGTCACGCTCAACCCGCCGGTGCCTGCCGGAGAAACAGAAATCGAGGCCGAGCCTTTCGCCGTGGGATCCGCGGTGCTGGTCGCGGTGACAGTCACTGCCGTGGCGGCGCTGACTGTGGGTGCCGTGAACAATCCCGCAGTTGAGATCTGGCCAGAGGACGCGGACCAGGTCACGGCGGTGTTGCTGGTGTCGCGCACGGCTGCCGTGAACTGTTGCGTCGCGCCTGAAGTAATCGAAGCGCTGGCCGGCGAAACCGTCACGCTGACGCCACCGCCCGTTCCTTTCACGACCGCTATCGTAAACCGGTGGTCGCCGTAATCACCCTTGGCATCGCTGGCTGAGATCGAGACTAGATAACTGCCCACGGTAAGGGCCGTCCCACTGATCGTGCCCAAGTTCGGATCGAGCGAAAGGCCGGCAGGCAGCGTTCCATACACGATCCCAAATTGATAGGGAGCGGTGCCGCCCGTTACTTGAACCGTGCTCGCATAGGCGAGTCCGATCGTCGCCGCGGGCATTGACCCAGAGACCGTCAAGTGACCCGCGACCTGCGTATTGCCCGGTTCCTTCGAGTTTTTGATGGTTGTGCCGGACTGTTGAGCAGAGGCGCCTTGCGCCAGCCCGCAGGAACTTGCCAGCAACGTCAACGTAAAGATCGCGGCGATAAGTACGACGGTTGACGTTTTGGAAGCGAGTGAAGAGGCTTTCCGGTTGGTGGCTGTGAACCCTGCGGTTAAGGGGGACATGAAACCATCCTCGTGACGAGATGTTGGGGACTACGTTCGTCCTTGATGGCACTTTAGTGGGGGGCTACCAGAAGGGGACAGATACCGATGGGTCAATGACCTACACGTAGGTACATGACCCCCGGGGAGTGCCAAACTGTGTACCTGTCACTTGTCGTTTGCGGAGGGATGGAACTTGGAATTACTTGTTCAGAATCGTGGCGCGTAACTTGTCGTAAGCGGTGTTTCCCAGAAAGCGTTTCGCCAGGCCTCGCACCTGCTCTCGCAGTTGCATCTGGCGCAGGCCTTGTCCCTGGCAGAGGTTGCGGAAGTCGGCCATTCCGAAGCCGCGCATGATGGCCACACGCGTCAGAGAGAAGCGATCGGAAGTAGAGGGGTTTCGCCCCACGCGGCTGGTCGCGACAGAGCGATAGCCGCACTGTTTCGCGGTCTCGACCACCTGCGGACTCCAGCGTCCGCCCGGACACGAGAAGTGATCGACCTTGCGGCCGATCATCTCTTCCAGCTGAGACTTCGAATCCGCGAGCTCCCGCTTGAGATGGGCGGGCCCCAGTTCGTCCAGATAGGGATGCGTCAACGAATGACTTCCGATTTCGAAACCCAAGTCGCTCAATTCCCGGACCTGTCCGGGCAGCATGTAGCCGCGCGTGCCCAGAAATCCCGTTGTGACGTAGAAAGTCGCGTTGAAACCCGCATCGCGCAGAATGGGAGCGGCGGTAAGTAGATCAGTCTCGCAGCCGTCATCGAAAGTAAGAACGATTCCGTCGCGATCCGCGGAGAAGCTTTGCGTCGCGTTCCACACGGGAAGGCCCGATTCGCGAAGAAACTTGACTTGGCTGCGGAAGTCAGCTGCGGGCACGATGTAACGCACATAACCCGGCTCAGACTGGCAAAGTTGACGCTTGGGCAGTTCCAACTCGTGGTACATCAGAAACAGATTTCCGGCTGACATCAGAAAATTCTCCGCAGGTGGGCCTTGAGCGATTGCGGAACGGGAATGCCAAGGCGATCCAGCGCGCCTTTGGCGTTCTTGAGGAATCTCCACAGGGAGTAGGAGCGGTCGTGCGCCTTGCCGAATTCGGCGAGCAATTCCGCGGAAACGATTCCGCTCGAGGGCAATTCCAGCTCACCCTTCGATCCGCGGAAGGCGCCGCGAGCGAGCGCCTTGACGACATTTGCGTCATCGTTCGTAGCGCAATCGGCTTCGATGAACAATCCGCGAAATTGTTTCTTCCAGTGCAGGTCTTGGCCATAGAACGCATGCATCCCGGGCTGGCGCTGCTGCACACGGTTGAGCATGGCGAAGGTGCCCGGGCGTGGCGCGTAACGGCCGTCGTACTTGGAGTTCCAGGTTTCGATTCCTTGCGGCAGAGTCTCAAAGCCCTCGATCCACTCGAAGAATTCATCCTTGGGATGTGCGATGACGGAAACCGCTCCCTGACTATCAATGTGGCGAATCACTTCCTGAGGATCGATGGTGCTGGCGAGTTTGGTCGCGCCATAGCCGAGGATGTGCATGCGACGCTCGCATCCGTATTCGAGGCCTGCGACAAAGCGGAACTTTGCGTCGGAGCGGGCCCGGCATTCCTCAACGTAAGCGGGCAAGGTGGTGGAGTCGAGATGCTCCGCGTGGTCGGTCATGCAGACGAACGAGCAGCCGTCGGCGAGATAGATTTCGCGCAATTCGGCGAGTGTGAATTCGCCATCCGAGTAAGTGCTGTGTACGTGGAGAGCGCCTTTCAACATCGGTGTACTATCTCCCGCCAGCGGTATTCCACAGCCGCTGCGCGAAGCTGATCCAGTCGCCGAGTTCAGGCATCGGATCGTCGAGTGTGAAGTTGTCGTGCAGCGTGCCGAGAACCGGGGTCAGTTCCGCGGCCAGCGTTTCGAACTTTCCCGGATATGCTCGAGGATAACCGACTGGCGCGCCTTTCCACACTTCAATCAGGTGACGAAGGTCTCCCAGAAACCACCGGCAGCGAAGGCCAACCCGGTAGTCGAGAACCGACGCGATGTCGCCATGCTCAGCCATCTGGGCGAGAAGCGCGGGGAATTCAACTCCTGCGTAGCAGGCCAGCGCTAGTGAATGCCACATGCGGCCATTGACTTCCATAAACACGGGAGGCTTGCCCGGCTCATGGCGAAATTCCACCATGGCCGCGCCGTGCCAGTTCAGGGAGCGCAACATCGCCAGCCCGGCCTGACGGATTTCAGGCTCGGGCTTCACACTTTCTCGTAGGGCGCTGCCCGATCCCGTGGGATAAACGTCGCGAATCCGGCGATGGGCAAATTCGGCGCGCAATTCCCCTTGATGCAGAAGAGCGAAGTAGCCGGCACCGTCTCCATCGACGAATTGCTGGACGAGCACCACGCTCGACCGTTGGCTGATGTCGGCGTAGGCAGCCATGAATTCTGTTTGATTGCTCGCGTAACGCGGACGTCCAGTTGTTCGCACCGACTTGCCCGAAAGCTCTTCAGAACTGCGCGGCTTAAGCACGACGGGATAAGGCAGCGTCGCAGCGGCCTGCGCAGCTTCCTCGGGCTTCGAAATCACTACCGTCGCTGGAACCTTGATTCCAAGTGAACAGGCGAGGCGCGTGGTTTCATCTTTGTTGCAGGCGCGCAGCAGGTCACGGTGCGCAGGAAGCGCCATCAACGCCCCCGCGGCGCTAAGCCGATCGCGCTGCTCGGAGAGCGGCAATGTGGTCGCTTCGGTCATGGGAAGAATAAGAGTGCGGGGTTGCTCGCTCGCCTTTTTCACCAGCGCGGCAACGAAGGCCTCCGCGCCATCCTGCGGCCGCGGATACTGAAATGTGCCTTTCGAGTGCCGCGACCATCCAGCCTTCGACCACGAAGAAGATTCACCAACGAGGACTTCATGCCCGGCACGAGCCAGCGAGCGGACGGACGCGACAGCCTGGTTCTGATTGCCATCCAGCACCAGAACTCTCATGGCCTCACCGCGGACGCGGCCTTCTGCTTGCCAGAACTTCCCGTGTAGGCCGTTTGCAGGACTTCGGCAAAACGCCGCGCGATATGTGACCAGTCGTACTGTGCGGCCAGTTTGGCGGCGGCATCTTCGTAGCGGCGGCGCAGTGCAGGGTCCCGCAATAGATAGAGAATTCCAGTGGCGAAGCTCTGCGCGTTGTCGGCGAGCATGAGATCGCGCCCGTGCTGAACGTCGAGTCCTTCAGCGCCGATCGAGGTCGAGACCATCGCCTTGCCCATCGCCATAGCTTCGAAAATCTTGAGGCGCGTGCCTCCGCCAATTCTGAGCGGAACGACAACCACCGTGGCATCGCGCAGATGATCGGAGACTGACGGGACAGTTCCCGTCACTACGACGGTGTCGGACGCGAGACGCTGCACGCGGGCCGAAGGATTGCGACCGACGATCTCGAAGCGTGCCGAGGGAAATTCGGCTAGGACGTTGGGCCAAACCTCGCGGCAGAAATACTCGACGGCATCCACGTTGGGCTCCCAGTCCATTGATCCGGTAAACACGACAACCGGCGGATTACCCGATGCAGATGCGACCCTTTGATACTTGCTGGTGTCGACTCCGGTGGGGACGACGCTGATCGGGCACGTGCTATCCATGGCCAGCATCTGATCGCGATCGTGATCGGAGACGGCGATGACATGATCAAACTTCGTCAACGCCTCGCGCTCGTAGCGCGCCATCTTCCTGGCCTCGATGCGGTATGAAAGCTTGCGCACAGGATTGGTTTCGCCGTCGGCCATCCGCTGCCACAGGGACGATTCCACGTTGTGCTGGAACAGAACCATAGGCACCGGGCTTTTCTCGGGAAAATTCAGCGATGCCGAGAGGAAATCGCAGACCGCCACGTTGTAACGGCGTTCCTTCAGCGCTTTCGAAACACTCTGACGCACCTGTGGATGGGTGAACTTCGAGACCGCGTAAGGAGCGCTCGCGGGCAGGTGCAAAAGATAGTCGATCGATTGGCGAAAAGTAGATTCAGGAGCTGCCGTATAAATCACTTCAGCGCCCGGAAGTTGCCGAACAATATCTGCCTCGTATGCGGGATCTTTCTTCCCACCGTAGTAGGAGAGCAGCGTAACCTCATCCGTCTTCGCTAGTTGCACCAGAATGTTGTAGGAACGGATTTTGCCGCCGGTGTCGACAGGCAAAAGTTTTCCGGCTTTGACCCAGAGGATCTTCATAACAACGGCCTACCAGCAGATTCCTTCGTACTTGTCGACTCCGCCGAGGCGGCGTTTCTTTTCGAGGTTCACCAGATCAATCACAACCTGACCTGGTTTGAGGCTGCGGCGCAAGGCCTCGCGATCGACACCGCGGGTTCCGACCACGACGACTTCGGCATCTTTCACAACCTCTTCAAGATTAGCCGACAAAAGGGAACCGATGTGCGGAATCACGTCCTCGATGTACTGGCGGTTCGATCCGATCAGGCGTCCGAGCGAGACATTGTCATCCCAGATCTGAATTTGACGTCCTTCGCCGAGTAGGCGCTTCACCAGTTGCACCTGCGGGCTCTCGCGCAGATCGTCGGTCGCAGCTTTAAAGCTCAGACCTAGCATCGCGATTTTCTTCTTGCCGGTTTCGAGAATCATTTCGACCGCGCGTTCCAAATGTTCATCGTTGCTGGGCAGAATGGATTCAAAGAGCGGAAGCTTTAGATCGAGTTCTTTGGCGCGGTAGTTGAGCGCGCGTACATCTTTCGGCAAGCACGATCCGCCGAAAGCGAACCCCGGCTTCAGATAGCTGGGCGAGATATTGAGCTTGGTGTCAGCGGTAAAGATTTCGACCACCGATTCCGCGTCAACGCCGAGTTGCTTGGCCAGCGTTCCGACTTCGTTGGCGAAAGAAACTTTCACTGCGTGCCAGGCGTTACAAACATACTTGGTCATTTCCGCCGATCGGAATGAAGTCTCGAACATGTGTCCCGGAGCCCAGGCATAGAGCTCGCGCAACATCGCGCTATGGGACGGATCCGAGGCGCCGATGATCGTCATTGCCGGTTCAAGAAAGTCGGCAACTGCCGTTCCTTCGCGCATGAATTCCGGATTCACGCACACTCCGAAATCCTTCCCGATTTTCTTCCCGCTGGCTTTTTCCAGAGCGGGTACGACGATGGTCTCTGCTGTACCAGGCAGCACCGTGCTGCGCAACACGACCAGGTGAAACGTATTTTTCTTTTTGAGCGCATTGCCAATCTCGCGGCAGACGGGTTCGATGTGTCCGAGATCAAGCTTGCCATTCCGCAAACTTGGAGTGCCAACACAAAGAAACGAAATCTCGGTCTTCAACACCGCTTCTTCCGAGTTGCTGGTGGCATGCAACCGGCAAGCTTTGTGGCACTCCTCCACCAGCTCGGTAACGCGCGGCTCGACGATCGGGCTGCGCCCCGCCTCCATGGCCTCGACCTTGCCAGCCGACAGATCGACGCCGATGACAGAATTGCCCTTATGCGCCAGACAGGCGGCAGTGACTGTTCCAACGTAACCCAGACCAAACACGCTAATAGACCGACTCATGCGAAACTCTTATCCTCGGAAGGAGTTATTTTTGCGATACGAGTTTAAGGGGCAACTGGAGGGCCGCAATCCTCGCGAAATCCGGCTCTCAAAGTTCATATTAGACATTTGTTTTCAACTATTTGGAACGTTACTAACGTTTTCACCGCAATGGCTCTCGCGGTAGGGTTTTTGCAATGCAAAAGCTTACACTTCGGACTCGCCCTTTTGTGCGTCCGCGGATCGTAAAGACAGTTAATATTTAACATGAAGGCTGGCTTCTGGATAAAGTCCCCATCGAGGAACTTCCAGCAAAGCCATTATAATCATACGGATACGTAGGATATGGTGGTCGCGTCGCAAGATCCCAAACCCGGCTTCGATGAAGGAAACGCCTGCGGGGCGCCGTCCTCGGTGCGGCGTCGAGTGTTCTATCTTCTCGACTCACTGAATGTCGGTGGCACCGAGACCCAGGCAGTCGAATTGGCGCGGCGGATGGATCCTTCCCACTACGAAGTCACTCTTGGATGCCTGCTGGCGCAAGGGCCGCTGCTTGAGAAGTTGCAGGGAACGGAGGTTCGCATTGAAGAATTTCATCCCAGCGGGGGCATCGATTCGGTGGGAGGGGTTTATCAGTTACTCCGCCTGACGGCTTTCCTGCGGCGCGGACGTTTTGACGTGGTCCATACCCACGATCTGTGGTCGAACCTGATGGGCATTCCTGCAGCGCGGATGGCTGGAATTCCGGCGATCATTTCCAGTCGGCGTGACCTGGGCCATTTGGACTGGTACGAATCGGGACGGCGTGTGTGGTTGCGGCGCATACAGAATCTCTCGAACGTGGTTTTAGCGAATGCAAATCCGATTCGAGATTCTCTGATCGCCGATGACGGTTTCGCGCCCGAAAAAGTCCGCGTTATTCACAATGGGGTTGATGTGGAGAGATTTGCCGGAGTCGCCGAAAATCGCGAACAGATGTTTCCGGGATCGAGCCATCAGAAGTTGATCGTTCTAGTCGGCAACATGCACAGCGATATCAAGGGGCATCCGTGGTTGATTGCGGCGGCGCCCCAGGTAGTGTCGGAGTTTGCTTCAGTACGTTTCGTCTTTGCGGGAGATGGAGCGCAGCGCGCCGAGTTTGAGCGGCAGGTTGCCGAGCTGGGCCTTCAGGGAAAATTCTTGTTTCTGGGAAGGCGCGACGATGTTCCACAAATCCTTCGTAACTGCGATATCGCGGTTTTGCCGTCTAAAGCAGAAGGCCTACCCAATGCAGTGCTGGAATACATGTGTGCAGGTTTGCCCACGATCGCCAGCGCGGTTGGAGGTAATGGCGAGATCGTACGCGATGGAGTCACAGGGTTGTTGGTGCCCGCCCAAGATTCTGACGCTCTCGCAAACGCGCTGCTGCGGATATTGAAGGATCCTGAATTGGCGAAAAGACTAGCCAAGGAAGGCCGGCAATACGTGGTCGAAAACTTCAGTTTTGAACGGCTGGTCCGCGAAGTCGACGAGATGTACACAGGATTGTTGCGGCGAAAGGGCGCCGCGAACTGATTATGCCCGCGATTCACACTCCGTGGAGCGATCGCTGGAAGAGGCTGACTTCCATGAGCCGGGCAGAGTTCGCCGATCGCCTCCGGCAACAGATGATGGTGCGAGCCGACGCTTTGCGCTATCGCGCGGGATTTGCCTTTGGCGAGACAGTCATGCCCAGCGGGCAGGCCAAGGCGCGATTCTTTTTTTCTCCCGCGTCTGTTCTCGAACTCTCCAAGGTGCTGAAGAAGCGCTTGCCGCAAGAAGCGGACGCGATTCTGAAAAGTGCTTCTCGTATATGCGATCACCGTTTCGATCTGCTCGGCTACGAAGATTTGCATTACGGCTCACAGATCGACTGGCACAGTGACCTGGTCCACAAAAAAACTGCGCCGCGCAAGCCATGGTTCCAGATTCACTATCTGGATTTTGAGCAAGTGGGGGACAGCAAGGTCACTTGGGAACTGAATCGCCATCAGCATTTTGTGACTTTGGCAAAAGCGTACCGCCTCAGTGGCGAAGAGCGTTTCGCGCGAGAGATTTTCGATCAGTGGCGTCATTGGCACGCCGAGAATCCTTATCCCGTTGGAATCAACTGGGCCAGTAGTTTGGAAGTAGCTTTCCGCTCGCTCTCCTGGGTATGGACGTACTTCTTATTAAGCGACGCCCCGGTAATGCCCGCTGGATTCCGGCATGAATGGCTGCGCGCTCTCGCCATCAGCGGGCGGCACATTGAGTGCTACCTGTCTACATACTTCTCGCCGAACACGCATTTGTTAGGAGAAGCGGTCGCGCTCTTTTTTATCGGGACGCTATGTCCGGAACTGCCTTCGGCGAAACGCTGGCGGGACTTGGGATGGAAGATCGTCACGCACGAGATGCAACGGCAGGTACAGGCGGACGGCCTGCATTTTGAGCAATCCACGTACTACCACGTGTATGCTCTGGATTTCTTTTTGCACGCGGCTATTCTGGGCAATATCAATGAGATGCCCATGCCAGAAGGCTTCGACGCTGCGCTGGAGCGCATGCTCGATGCATTGCGTTTGTTGACTCGCGCCGGCACCGCGCCGCGATTTGGTGACGACGATGGCGGCCGACTGTTTGACGCTCGTCGCAACCGGCCCGAGCAAATGACCGATCCACTGGCCACGGGTGCAGTGCTTTTCGGTCGGGGTGATTTTAAATCTCTCGCGGGGGGCCTGCGGGAGGAGAGCTTGTGGCTTCTGGGAGAACAGGGGTTGGAGGAATTCGACAGATTGCCGGCGAAAGCGGTCGACCTCGATTCTACAGCACTGCAAGCTGGGGGTCTCTATTTTATGACTGGTGCGGACCGGCAACTCGTAATCGACGCTGGCGCGCAAGGCGCGGCGACCGCGGGTCATGGTCACGCCGATGGTTTGAGCGTCTGCGTGAACGCGAAAGGACGGCCTCTACTTCTCGATCCCGGCGCTTGCGAATACGTTGGGGAGGAGCGGCGTTTATTTCGCAGTACGCGGTTTCACAACACGCTTACCGTGGATGGTCAGGGACAAGCGCAGCCGAAGGGGCCGTTTTCCTGGACTCGTCTTCCACGGGTGCGATCAGAAGGTTGGATTACCGGGCAAACTTTTGACCTCTTCGTCGGCAGCCACGACGGCTATTGGCCAACAGTGCATCGGCGCTGGGTATTCTCGTTGAAGTCCGATTTTTGGCTGGTGCGCGACCTGGTTCTGGGCGAGGGTGAACATGCAGTCGACATCAACTGGCATCTAAGCCCCGATTTGATGGAAAAGGGCGACGCATTTCTCGATCATAAGGGCCAAAACGGCCTGCAGATCCTTGGTGTAGAAGGCCATGGTTGGCGGCGGGAAGTCCGCCAAGGTTGGTGGTCTCCCGTGTATGGCAAGAAAGAACCCGCCCCAGTTCTACACTTCGGTACTGTGGCCAGGCTTCCGGTGGAATTTGTAACCTTGTTGACGCCGGTCCCGGCTGCGCCACGGCAAGTGGGCAAGCTGAACGTGTTCGCCGCGAGAACCGAGAAAGCACTCGCCTATCGTTACGAAACTGCGGATCAAACCCATATGATGGTCTTTGCTGGACGACAAAGGCCGTGGACAGTAGCAGAGTGGGAGAGCGATGCTGAATTCCTGTACTGGGGCCAGCAGCGATTGACAGGCGAGGGAGATCTGATTCTTTGTAATGGAAGCCATCTCGACGCCCGTGGCAAGCGAATGATTTCAGCTTCTTCAGCGATATTGCGTTGCGAAGTGAAGGCGGCTGGGCAAAGCGTCGAATTCTTCTCTTCGGACGAAAATGTGACCGTGATGAAAGATGCAATTCGGACGATGTGGCCGGAGCGGGACCATGCGTCGAACGTACCGGTCTCCGAGGGGACGATTTCTTAGTATGTGTGGAATCTGCGGAATGTTTTATCCCGATGCTCGAGAGCGCGCCGACCGTGGCACGCTCGCCGCTATGAACGCGCAGATCGTTCATCGGGGGCCGGATGACGACGGCTTTTTTGTCGAGGCGAATGTCGGTCTGGCGATGCGCCGGTTAAGCATTATCGATGTCAAGACTGGGCACCAGCCGCTGACCAACGAAGACGAGAGAATCTGGATCGTCTACAACGGCGAGATCTACAACCACCAGCAACTGCGTGCCGACCTCGAAGCCAAAGGACATCGTTACCGCACTAAAAGCGACACCGAAACTATCGTCCACCTGTACGAAGAGTACGGGCGCGACTGTGTACAACATCTTCGCGGGATGTTTGCATTTGCGATCTGGGACCGCAGGGTGCGAAAACTCTTTGTGGCCCGCGACCGGCTGGGAATCAAGCCACTCTACTATCTTTTTGATGGGAAGAAATTTCTCTTCGGTTCCGAGATCAAGACGATTCTGGCTTACCCGGGCGTAAGAGCCGAGTTCAATCCGGCGACGATCGCCGAATATCTTGCCTTCGGTTATGTCTCAGGCGAGGCCACAATGTTCCGGGGTGTCAAGAAGCTGTTGCCGGGACATACGCTCGAACTGAACGAGCGCGGCGAGTTGAAGATCCAGCCTTATTGGGACATGCCTTACGGTGAAGCCGGAGAGCGTCGCTCTCGCGAGTACTACGTCAAGACCTACCGCGAGCTGCTCGAGCAATGCGTCGAAAGCCACTTGATGAGCGATGTCCCGCTGGGCGTTTTTCTCAGCGGTGGCCTTGATTCCAGCGCAGTCGCGGCGTTAACCACGAAGATCCGCAAAGAGCCGATTGAGACTTTTGCTGTCGGATACGGCGAGGATGCATTCAGCGAACTACCGTATGCCCGGCAGGTTGCGGACCACATCGGATCGAAACATCACGAAGTCCGGCTAAGTCGTGAGGAGTTCTTCGACAATCTCCCTCGGCTGATCTGGCACGAAGATGAACCGATTGTTTGGCCGTCGAGCATTTCGCTCTACTCAGTCGCGCGGCTGGCGCGTGAGCGGGTGACCGTGGTGCTGACGGGAGAAGGCAGCGATGAGACGCTGGCCGGCTACACGCGTTACGCCTGGACCTTGATGAATTCGCGGATGGACGGCGTGTACCGCACGATGACTCCTGCGTTTTTGCGGAATCTCGTTCGCAAGGGAATTGGCGCCGGTCCGCTGGGAGCGACGCTCCATCGCAAACTGGAGCACACATTCTTGGTTCGCGACGGCGCCTCTTGGCCATCATTCTACTTCGACAATTTTTATTCGGCGTTCTCTGAAAAAGAAGAAATGGACCTTCTCACCGACTCGGCACGGCAGGCAGCACGAAATGCCTATGCTGGATGCATGGCCTACTGGGAACACTCTTCCGGAGATTTGCTGCACCGTTTGCTTTATACCGACATCAAGACTTATCTCGTCGAACTGCTGATGAAGCAGGATCAGATGAGCATGGCGGCTTCAATTGAAAGCCGAGTGCCGTTTCTCGACCATATTCTCGTCGAATTCACAGCCAGCATTCCGGCCGAA
>Ga0210405_10001739_pt1 | contig 24008 bp, 23 predicted proteins | sample IncBWH11MmetaG_FD_155492 | JGI IMG/M metagenome (GOLD analysis project Ga0210405, IMG submission 155492) | Forest soil microbial communities from Barre Woods Harvard Forest LTER site, Petersham, Massachusetts, United States - Inc-BW-H-11-M | ecosystem: Environmental > Terrestrial > Soil >... | reverse complement strand
CGGCAAACTCGACAAGGTAACGGTAACCCTGAAGCCCTCCCAACTCAGCGCCGAGGACCAAAGGAAACTCGACATGAACGGTCAGCGGGATAACGCGGCCAGCGAGTGAGTAACCAAGGAACTAGAACTGCGATTCCAGCAGTCGCAGATTTTGTTGCAGACTTTCCACACCGAATCAAGGCCAGAATGGGCGTACACTGTGAGGTATCATTCTTTCGCGCTGACCCCGCGTCATTCTTGGATGGCTCCTTGAGGCGCGGGTCTTTCATTATCCGTTTGGAGATCCTTTTGCGTCGCTACGCCGCGTAAATCCAACGCTGAACATTTACCCAGACGCCACCTCGTCTTTCCTGAAACCCGGTCACCTTGCCGACGATGGAGAGTTTTTGGCCATCCGGGCAATGCCGAATGATGAGCGGAGCAGACCGTTGGGAATCGCCCGACTCTGCTTCGAAATCAATCCGGCACTCCACGTCACAGGAACTGCAATGGAAAAACTCTGTTCCCTTCACGGTTCATTGTAGCTCTTCACGGTCCGATGGTTGCCGTTTTCCTACGAATCCCCGAAGGGCCTTTCGTCTCGATGAGGGCCGCCACCGGGTACCCCTCGGTTGCGCAGGCTGCGACCGATGACGCACGAGCCGACCATTTCCAAGACTGCCTCGTTAAGAATCTAAAGACTCCTGAACAGTGTGTTGCGGGGCTGAGTGCCGGGGCGGAGCAGCACATCGACTTCCAGCCCGAAACGCCGTCCACAACTTCATCCTCTCCTCAGTAAGCAAAGGCACTCAGCGAACGCTCTGCCGAACGGCGCGAGGCAGCGTATGGTGTGCGGTCTCATTTCTTCTTGCCCTTCTTTGCGTCCAAGAGCGGCCTCAATCGTGAGTGCGTCGTTACCAGCGTAACCTGTCGCTGCCCCGTTTGAGATTTGAAGTTAACCCCCATAGTGAGTTTCGGAATACAATTCTATCGGTTTCCCTTCCCCTAGACTCTCAGCGTCAAGAAGAATGGTTTGGCTTTCAGCAAGAAACAAAATTGAGGAGATTTATGGGTTGGCGATTTCGTCACTCGTTTAAGGTTATTCCGGGTGTGAGACTTAACCTATCGAAGAGTGGGCTCAGTGCCAGCATCGGGGGCACTCCGTTGACCGTAAACGTTGGACCGCGTGGAGTGTACGGTACGGCTTCGATTCCGGGGACTGGCATTTCGTTTCGAGAACAGTTTGCGCCGGGCGCTCCACACCTCCCAGTGTCTCCGGTTTCTCCAAATTCGGTCATCCCTAATTCGTTTCCCTCTTCCTTCCCAAGCCCCTTATCACCAATCCCCGCCCCATCAGTGCCAGTTCCGACGACTCGCGCTGCTTCGATTGAAGAAGTGCGAAGCGCAAGCACAGAACTTATCACCAGCGAGAGCCTGAAGGCACTGAAAAAAGCAATACAGACGGCCCACGAAGAGCACGAGGACATCACCGGTCAGCTAAACATAGCGCTGCAAGAGAAGGAACGGGCATCGAAACGATACAATTCATGGCTGAATGGATTTCTGTTGAAGAGGATTTTCAAGAAGAAGTTTGAGCACCGCAAAATCGACTTTGATACTTCCGTAGCGAAGGTCAGCGAACTTCAGGAACAGCTTCGTCTTACCACGATTGCGACCGAAATTGAAATTGGAAAGGAGCAGGCGGAACCTTACTTTCGGATGCGGGACGATTTCTCCGGATTGTCCGAATGCGCTGCAATATGGGACATAAAGTTTCATCAGGCGACCGCCAAGATTCGAGAACGGACAACGGCCAATATGCGGGTTGGTCGGGAACTAATTGGATTCTCACTTGGAAGCTGCGACCTGATTAGGTGGGAGCAGAAAGTTCCCCATTTACCAAACGCCAATGGCGGCGAATTATTTCTGTATCCCGGTTTCATTCTGTATCGCGCAGCGAAAGAAGCGTTCTCTGTGATTGATTTCCATGATGTAAAGCTCAGAGCAGCCGCTGTCAACTTTCAAGAGGAACAAGGAGTACCCAGAGATTCCACGACAATTGGTCAGACTTGGGCGAAAGCAAACAAGGATGGAAGCAGAGATAAACGGTTTGCGGATAATCACCAGATTCCCGTCGTTCTCTACGCTTCACTGGCTTTGAAAAGCGACGGTGGCTTGTGGGAAGAGTTCCAGTTTTCCAACCCCGAGCGCTTGCAACGCTTTCTGAAAGCATGGAACTCTTTTGTGACATCATTCGATGCTCCGACCGTCGGGGTAGGCAGTACATCACCTTCAAGCTGAGGGCATTCCTACCTAAGAATCAAATTGCGGTAAGGGGCTCCGTCCGCAGCAAAAGTGAACATTGCTGTCGACACCATTGTCAATGCCAACTCAGATTCGCTCTGACTCCAAACCTGTGAATTAGTTGTGCAAGGACCCGCCAACTTGTGTATGTCGGTGCAAAATATTCCGTGGCTGTTACGTCAGTGCCGGGCTTAGAATCTTCCGAAGTAAGGGAGAATACACAATGAGCGAACGGGGAATGAAAGGCTTTTTGAAACGCGCCGTTCCGCTAGACCCGCAGGAGTTCGCTTTTGCTTTTGAGTTGTTTCAGGCGGCAGGTAGTTCAAAGATGCCGACCAAGAATCCGACACAGTGCATCGTGAATCTGGACATGGGAGGCGGGCGCATTGATAAGCTGGCATTTGCGGACATCCCTTTTAATCGAGGGATGTTGGCGATTAGCCGACACTTTGCCGACGACAGTGATAAATACTATGCCTTCATGTTGAGGTTGGACGCCCTAACGGACCTCTTGAGAGATGAGGGCGATGTCGCGAGGCAGTGGATACGTCCCGTGAAAAATGACGGTAGGGACGGTAAGGACATTCATGCTGCTGTGGTCGATTTGTCGGCTACCGAGCCTTTGAACTCGAAGGGACGCTTTAATCACAAAACTTTCTTCGCAGCGGTAAAAAACTTGGCCACGACGGAAAAGTACTCAGACACACCTTGGGCGCCTAACAGGGCTGGAGATTGACCTCAGGTTTTCCTGCGCGATAGAGGATGCTAGAATCCGCGACATGCCCCTAGACCAGAAAGTTATTGTCAAACAGATTGACGATATTCTGGGCAGGTACCACCTTGACCGTCCCCTGCCCTCGTCGCCGGAAGGAATCAGCACAGTCTTCAATGTGCTTTTCTCTGCGATTCATAGACTGTCACCACCCGGCAGCGCTTATGTCAAAAACGTGAAGGTCTATGAGAGTTACATGGCAGGCTATGCCTCAATGTCCGTAGCGGTAGAGCCCCCTCGTGGACTACTTCGTGCTCTTCGGAATGACTACGAGGCTGGTTACCTTCAATCCGTCGTTGAGCTGGTTCATGCCGACATCTTTGCCGATTTCCTAGACATGGCTGATTACCTGTTAGAGCAACATTACAAGGACCCAGCAGCCGTTGTCGCTGGTTCAGTTCTTGAAGAACATTTGCGGAAACTGTGCGACAAGTATGGCGTCCTCGTAGACAAACCTGATGGGTCTCCGAAGAAAGCCGACGGGCTCAACTCCGAACTGACGGCGGCAGGAGCTTACTCAAAGCTTGACCAGAAGAATGTCACAGCGTGGCTAGTCCTCCGCAACAAGGCGGCTCACGGACAATATTCTGAGTACAAGCATGAGCAAGTGACGTTGATGCTACAGGGCGTGCGAGATTTTGCTTCACGCTACCCAGCATGAAAAAGACAAAACGAAGAGACCACTACATTCCGCAAGGATACCCGCGCCCTAGTTTGAACGCACGGAGTTCCTTACTCCACACGGCTTCGCGGATCGCCCAGACCGCGCACGCTGCGTACGCGGACGCCTGCGGGATCGAAAGCATGCGCGGCGTAATGCCTGCGGGAGTCGGTTGAGTTGTGGGTTGTGGTTTAGTGCGAGGCAAGCAGCCCTCGCGTAGCGCGAGAGCATGACGTTAGGTTGAACATACAGCCTCTTGCAGTGGTAGGAGGGTCCAGTCGGGCGCGATAGCCTCGTCGCTGGTCTTTGCTGCCACGTTCGCCTACGTTCTGATGACGCAGTGGCGGCACGATGGTCTGCGCCGATTAACGAACAACCCCATTATATCAGCACTTCCCGTGCGGAACAAGCGCAAACCCAAGCCCAGTGCAGGGTTCAGCGAGTGGACCGCTGGAAAGTTTTCATTACGGTTTTCATTGCGAGTGCCGAAATAAGGAAACTGTACCAACGTGTAGCAACGGATAAGTCATTGAAAACACGTAAAAGTGACGCATGTTTTATTGATTGAGAATCTTCCGTCCTAACCCCTAGACGATAGCGCCAATGAGCCGATGCTGATTATAACAAAGCACACGAGCTGGAGTATCGTTCCAGCATTAGCGTGAAGCTCGTGCCGTTCTCTAGAAGCGGCGTTCGTGCCGCCTCTTCTATGAATCCTGTGGGGCAAATAATTTTAAATGTGCTTGACAACTCCGCTCCGCAGTAGAACAATTAAAAAGCGAACAAAAGGCGAATATACATATCCGCCCCAGAGCCGGTCATGGCCCTGACGTTCCCTGAAATCCTGAGGTTCCATGTCGTCTTTACCGCTTGTTTCTCCCGCGGCTTTGGGCCGCCCGGTTGACGTTGTCGCCTCGGCATGGCCCACGCTGGTTTTTAAACGCTTGTCGGCCATGCCCAAGCTTGCCGGTGTGACTCCCGCGTCGCGATTGGATGTGCGGCCCGCTCCGCAGATGGTTCCGAGCGGCGTCCGCGAGATCGATGCACTTACCGGCGGACTTCCGCGCGGATGCCTGACCGAGATTTGTGGGCCAGCCTCATCCGGACGCACCAGTGTTTTGTTGGCCGCCTTGGCGGCCGCGACTCAGCGGCAGGAAGTTTGCGCTCTGGTGGATATCAGCGATGCTTTCAATCCTCACTCGGCTGCGGCGGCTGGAGTGAATTTCGAAAAAATGCTTTGGGTACGGTGCGGAGAAATCAAACAAAGGGCAGATTCACCACAGAGACACGGGGACACAGAGAAGAAGAATGGAAAAATCGAAAGGCCAGTTGAGCAAGCTTTACGGGTTACTGACTTGCTCTTGCAAAGCGGTGGCTTTGGTTTGGTGATTATCGATCTCGGCGATACTCCATTGAAGATGGCTCGCCGCATTCCGTTGACCTCATGGTTTCGTTTTCAACGCGCGGTGGAGCACACGGCCACGGTGTTATTCGTCATCAGTCAGGTACCGTGTGCGCGGACCTGCGCCTCGCTGCTGCTAAAAGTTTCAGGGACAAAGCTATCAGCTCTCAGCTGTCAGCCTTCAGCAGAAACTTCTCCAACTCACGCCCAGCTTCTGGATGGACTTCAAGTACAAGGAGAACTCTTGCGATCCCGGCTGGAACGTAAACCGGCCGGATCAGTTACAGCTGCGTTCACAACAAAAGTGGGATGAAGAATTGAGTCAATGAGTCATTGAATCAATGAATCAATATTTTGCCTGCATCTTCGTTCCTGATTTCCCAGTGGAGGCGCTGTTGCGCGCTGAGCCGGAGTTGCGCTCGCAGTCTCTGGCCGTGCTCGAAGGCAAAGCTCCGATTCAAACAGTTTTTGCGGTGAATGAAAACGCGCGCCGCGCCGGAGTGGATCCGGGAATGTCCAAGCTGCAGATAGAACCTTGCGCCGGTTTGGTGTTGCGTGCCCGCTCCCTGCCCCAGGAAGCCGCTGCCCACGCCGCGCTGCTGGATTGCGCGCAGTCTTTTTCACCACGAGTGGAAGCCCACGGTTGCGACATAATCGTGTTGGATCTTGCCGGATTGCAGCCGCTTTTTGGTCCTCTGCCTAAAATTGCGCGCGCTTTGTCACGCCGCGCTTCCGATCTCGGACTCGAGACCAACGTGGCTGTCGCGGGCAATCCGGATACCGCCGCGCTGGCGGCTCGAGGATTTTCTGGCGTAACTGTGATTCCTGAAGGCAAAGAAGCGGAACAGTTGGGCGGTTTGCCGGTGGAAGTATTGCTGGGGAATTCAGTCCAGGAATCCGGGCAGCTGTTGGAAACCTTCAGCCGCTGGGGAATTCGCAAGCTGCGCGATCTGGCGGCATTGCCTGACATCGCACTGAGTGAACGCCTGGGGCAGGCGGGAATCCATTTACAAGCACTGGCACGCGGCGCCATTTCGCGCACTTTGGTTCCGGTCGAGCCGAGGCTGATTTTCGAGGAAGTGATCGAACTGGAATATCCGCTCCTGCTTCTGGAACCATTGGCATTTTTACTGGGACGGTTGTTGGAACAATTATGCGCCCGTCTTGAGGCACGCGCGTTAGCAACTCAAGAATTGCGGCTATGTCTGGAGTTGGAGAACGGATGGCGGACAGAAGATCTCTCGACAAATAATGGAGCGACGGGCGTCCTCGCCCGTCCGGGACAATCTCGACTATTCCGTCGCACTCTGCGGCTTCCTGTGCCACTGCTTGAATCCAAGACCTTTCTCAAGCTGTTGCAACTTGATTTGAAGGCGCATCCTCCGGGCGCTCCTATCGTCAAGATTCAATTGTCGGCAGAACCGGTGCGGCCACGGGCAGTGCAGAACGGGCTTTTTCTTCCTCCCGCGCCCGAGCCGGAAAAACTCGAGCTTACGTTGGCTCGGATTGCGAGCATCGTCGGGGAAGACAAAGTTGGATCGTTGGAACTACTGGACACGCATCGTCCTGGGGGGTTCCGCATGCAGCACTTCGCACCTGAAGCGGTTTCACCACAGAGACACAGAGACACAGAGAGGAACAATTCACATTTCTCAATTCAAAAGAATTTCTCTGTGTCTCCGTGTCTCCGTGGTGGATTTAGCACCGACAGTCCCGACGACCTCGTAACCGCGCTACGCATCTTCCGTCCACCAGTCGACGTAGCGGTGACCATGCAAGACGGCAAGCCTGCGTATATCAACTGTCCTAAAAACAAAGAAATGCAGGGAGAAATCCTCTGGGCCGCCGGGCCGTGGCGCTCGTCCGGAGACTGGTGGGAGCGGGAAGGCTGGGCACGCGACGAGTGGGACATCGCGGTGCAGGGAGAAGCTGGCATCGCTTTATATCGCCTGGTCCGCGATCGGCTTGGCGGACGATGGATTTTGGAAGGCATGTATGACTAGCAACTGAGCAAAACTCACGTGGGGACAACCGCCCCCGGCTGTCCAGTTGGAGCGAAGCTCCGCAGTCGATTGCTGACAAAGCTTCCTCTTGTCATTCCGAGGAACGCAAGCGACAAGGATTCGACGGTTGTCTTAGAAACAGGCGAGCTTCGCTCTCCGGACAGCGGGCTGTCCCCATGTGAGTTGAACGATTGGAACTTTTTCAATGTACGTCGAACTTCACTCCCGTTCTGCTTTCAGCTTTCTCGAAGGCGCTTCTCTGCCTGAGAACTTAGTTGCAGCCTGCGCCAATCTCAACATGCCGGCGATGGCGCTGCTCGACCGCGATGGCGTCTATGGCTCACCGCGTTTTCACATGGCGGCGAAAAAAGCAAAGATTAAGGCACACATTGGAGCAGAGGTAACGTGCGAATACTTTTCACCACAGAGACACCCTTCGACTACGCTCAGGGCAGGCTCCGACACAGAGAAGAACGTTATTGGCCACAGATTCAGAATTGCCAAGAATCAGATAGACCATCAACAATCCACAATCAAAGATTTCTCCGTGCCTCTGTGCCTCCGTGGTGAATTTCGCCTTCCTCTGCTTGCCTCTTCCCGCCTCGGATATCAAAACCTCTGTCGCCTGATTACGAAGATGAAGCTGCGCTCGGCCAAGAGCGAGGGCACGGTGCGGGACGAAGAATTGCGAGAACATGCTGCTGGATTGATCTGCCTTACTGGCGACGACGATGGTCCACTGTCTGTTGCCCTTGCTCATGGTGGCATGGAAGAAGCACGGAGCTGCGTGGAGCGGCTGAGCCGCATTTTTGGCCGAGATAATGTCTACATGGAACTGCAGCGTCATTTTCATCGAGAGCAGGAAGCGCGGAATCACGCCGCTATCGAAATTGCCCGCTCGCTCGGACTTCCCTTACTGGCGACCAATGGCATCTGTTATGCCACAGCTCGGGAGCGTGAACTTTGCGATGTTTTCACCGCCATTCGGCACCATCGAACGCTGGCTACCGCAGGGCGGTCGTTGGCGCGCAATTCCGAGCGCTATGTGAAATCGCCGCAAGAGATGCAAGCCCTCTTCGCAGACCTGCCCGAGGCGATTGCGCACACCGTGGAATTGTCTTCCCGGCTCACATTCACTTTCAAAGATCTGGGATACGAATTCCCTAAATATCCCGTAGCCGAAGGCGAGACCATGATGTCATTCCTACGGGAGCGCACCAGGGCAGGCTTTCAGCAGCGCTATGGCCGGTGCACTTCAGATCTGCAGAACCGCGCCCGCTGCCAGATTGAGCGCGAGCTAAAGCTCATCGAAAAGCTCGACCTCGCCGGTTACTTTCTGATTGTCTGGGATCTGGTCCGCTTCTGCCGCGAACAAAACATTTTGGTGCAAGGACGAGGATCCGCTGCCAACAGTGCGGTTTGCTATTCGCTGGGCATCACCGCGGTAGATGCCGTCAGCATGGAATTGCTTTTCGAGCGCTTTCTTTCCGAGGAACGCGGCGAATGGCCTGACATTGATCTCGATCTTCCCAGCGGTGATCAGCGCGAACGCGTGATCCAGTATTTATACAAACGCTACGGCGAGCGCGGCGCTGCCATGACCGCTAATGTCATCACCTATCGCAGCCGCATGGCTTCGCGCGAAATGGGCAAGGCTCTGGGTTTCGATCCTGAAACTCTCGACAAAGTATCGGCCGCTGTTTCTACCTGGGAATATCGCGATGCCAATGACACATTCGATCATCGCTTCCGCGATGCGGGGTTGGATTTGAATCATCCCCGGCTGCGCAAATATTTCGAGCTGTGTGTCGCAGTGCAGGACTTGCCGCGTCACCTCGGCCAGCATTCCGGCGGCATGGTGATTTGTCAGGGACAGCTCGACTCCGTCGTGCCTTTAGAACCCGCGTCGATGCCAGGCCGCGTCGTCGTGCAGTGGGACAAAGAAGACTGCGCCGACTTAGGCATCATCAAAGTGGACCTGCTCGGTTTAGGCATGATGGCCGTGCTCGAAGATTCCCTAAAGCTCATCCACGACCATCACGGCGAAGAAGTAAATCTCGCCCACTTGCCATCCGACGATCCAGCGGTGTATTCCACCCTGCAGAAAGCGGACACGATTGGCATGTTTCAGATTGAGAGCCGGGCGCAGATGTCGTGCCTGCCGCGCCTGCGTCCAAAATGTTTTTACGACATCGTGGTGCAAGTCGCCATCATTCGCCCCGGGCCAATCGTGGGACAGATGGTGAATCCTTATTTGCGGCGCCGCATGGGGCGCGAAGCCGTCAACCATCTGCATCCATCGCTCGAACCCGTGCTGGCGCGCACTCTGGGTGTGCCACTGTTTCAGGAGCAATTACTACGCATTGCGATGGTCGCTGCCAACTTTACGGGAGGCGAAGCCGAAGAGCTGCGTCGCGCCATGGGATTCAAGCGTTCGCAAGCTCGCATGAAGGATATCGAAGCCCGGCTTCGCAGCGGCATGGAACGCAACGGCATCTCGCGCGAAGCGCAGGAGCAGATCATTCTCTCTATCACTTCGTTCGCTCTCTACGGATTCCCCGAGTCTCACGCCGCCAGCTTCGCACTCATCGCCTACGCCAGCGCGTATTTGAAATGCCATTATCTTGCCGCTTTCACCGCTGCCTTGCTCAACAACCAGCCCATGGGATTTTATCGTCCAGCCACAATCGTGAAAGATGCGCAGCGGCACGGCCTGAAAGTCTTGCCGATCGATGTGATGAGGTCAGAATGGCAGTGCACATTAGAACCTGTTGCCAGTTCTCAGTTCCCAGTTGTCAGTAACATAATTGCCCTCCGTCTAGGTCTCCGCTACGCCCGCGGATTACGCGAAGAAGCCGCCAAAGCGCTGGTTCATCAACGTAACCTAGTTCCATTCACTTCCATTCGTGATCTGGTCCATCGCGCGCCCGAATTGCGCAAAGATGAATTGAACACGCTGGCAGAAATTGGAGCGCTGAATTCAGTCAGGAATTCAAATTCACCACGGAGACACGGAGGCACGGAGAAAACCGAAAAACGTAATAAGAAAAATATCTCAATAAGTGTCGAACCTCCAGATACCTCAGTGTCTCCGTGTCTCCGTGGTGAATTTGCTCTCCATCGCCGCGATGCCCTCTGGCAAGTCGAACGCGCCGTCCGCCACTCCGGCCCATTGCTCGACGAATTGCCCGAGCCCGACACCAACTCCCCGCTGCGTCCTATGAATCCGGAAGAACGCCTGGTCGCCGATTTCCGCGGCACCGGCATGACGGTCGGCCCGCACCCCATGGCTTATCACCGGGCACGAATGCAAGCGATGGGCATCCGCAAAGCCAGCGAACTTAGCTGCATCCCCGACGGACAATATTTGCGCATTGGAGGATGCGTCATTTGCCGCCAGCGTCCGGGCACCGCCAAAGGTTTCGTTTTCCTCAGCATCGAGGACGAGACCGGAGTGGCCAACGCGATCGTCATGCCTGACCTGTTTCAGAAAAACCGGCTACTGCTAAGTTCCGCGCAGTTCCTCATGGTGGAAGGAATACTGCAGAATCAGGACAACGTCATCTCCGTAAAAGCCGAGCGCGTGCTGCCGCTATCCATCACCCGCGCCGAAACCAGTTCGCACGACTTTTACTAACAGTTATCGACAAAATCGATGTTTCACAGAGATTAATTCTTCACTGCCCCTGCACAAATCTGCACCCTTTTGATTTATCATTACTACACACTCACACATGCATTTTGTGGAGTCATCAGGTACGGCCGCAGTGTATGCGGTCAATCATAAACGATTCTAATTCATGGACTTAGCAGTCCCAAGGAGCACCAATCATGGCTAAAGCAAAGACCCCGCGCACCCCTAAGGCAACCAACAATCAAGTCATCACCATGCCCGAAGCTGGCTCTATCCCTATGGCCCGTAAGACCTCGCCGGCGAACAGTTCTCCCGTTGATCTGGAAGTGAAAATCCGCGAGCGCGCATACCAGTTGTATGTGGAGCGAGGGAGCACACCTGGCCACGAAAATGAGGACTGGCTGAGAGCTGAACGCGAAATTCTCGTCAGCAAGAGCCATCAACAGAGAGCGTAGGCGCGAGAGTTCCGCCAGTTACTACTCAAGTTCTTACCATCCACACGTAGGCCCGGACGTCCTCGTCCGGGCGGCGGAGCAAAAGCTTCGCGAGCCTATGAATGCGCCCCGAAAGGCCGTTGGAGAATCTGCTCGTCTCGGCTTCTTGGTTGCTTCTGTGGATGGTTTCTGAAAAAATACAACCCAGGTTCCCCCCATGTCGCAAATAGGCAGTTTTGCGCTCCTCCTCGCGTTGGCATTGTGTGCCTATTCCTTCCTGGCGGGTCTGCTGGCGCTCGTCATTAAGGGGCCTGGAGCCGGACGGTTGGGGGAAACCGCTCGCCGCGCCGGTATTGCCAGCTTCGCAATAGTTTTTCTTGCTGCTGTGGTGCTGGTGGTGGCGGCCTTTCAGAATGACTTTTCCATCGCCTACATTTTTCATCACAGCAATCGCGATCTGCCCGCGCCTTACAAGTTCGCCACCCTCTGGTCAGGACAGGAAGGATCGCTGCTTTTCTGGGCTCTGCTGCTCTCTGCCTACGGACTCGTCCTCAGGCTGCGGTACAAGACCGACGTCCGCCTGTTTGCCTACGCTTCGGTCATCATCGCCGCGGTCCAAGTCTTCTTCCTATTGCTGCTGAATTTTGCCGCGAATCCTTTCGGCGTCATGCAAGGTTCGTTACCCGCCGACGGTAACGGCCTCAACCCGTTGTTGCAGTATCCGGAAATGGTGATTCATCCGCCCATGCTGTACCTGGGCTACGTCGGATTCACGGTACCCTTCGCGTTTGCCCTTGCCGCGCTGATCATGCGCTATCCCGGCGAGAAGTGGATTCAGATAACGCGCCGCTGGACGATGGTGACCTGGGGATTTCTCACCTGCGGAGTTTTTCTCGGCGCACACTGGGCTTATTCAGTACTGGGATGGGGCGGCTACTGGGGATGGGATCCAGTCGAGAACGCCTCGCTGATGCCCTGGCTCACCGGAACCGCATTCCTGCACTCCGTAATGATGCAGGAAAAACGGGGAATGCTGAAGACCTGGAACATGTGGCTGATTTTTTCCACCTTCATGCTCTCGATCTTCGGCACTTTCCTGACCCGCAGCGGTGTCGTTAGTTCGGTACATGCTTTTGCGCAGTCCTCCATCGGCGACTGGTTCGTAGCATTTCTTGCGATCATATTCGCGACTTGTCTCTTCTTTTATGTGAAGAACCGGTCGCACCTGCGCACTGAGCACAAACTGGAATCGCTGATCTCGCGTGAATCCAGTTTCCTGTTCAACAACCTGCTACTGCTGGTCGCCTGTTTCACAGTGCTTTGGGGAACGCTGTTCCCGGTGCTCTCGGAGTGGGTTCAGGGAACCAAAGTCACTGTCGGACCGCCATTCTTCAATCGCGTCAACGTGCCGGTAGCATTGCTGCTTCTACTGTTGACCGCGGTCGGCCCGTTGCTGGCATGGCGCAGGACATCGGTCGAGAGCTTGAAACGCAACTTCCTGTGGCCGGCGATCGGCGCACTGCTGACGGGCGTGCTGCTGGTCGCACTCGGCATGAAACCGTGGGAGGACGTTTCCTACTTCTACTCGCTGATGACCATCATGTTGTCCGTGCTGGTGGCGCTGACCGTAATTTCCGAGTTTGTTCGCGGGGGGCGCGTGATTGGCCGCCATACCGGCCAGAATCTTTTTGCCTCGATGGTGCAACTTGCGCATCGCAACACGCGCCGTTACGGCGGCTACATCGTTCACTTCGGCGTGATCGTCATCATGATCGGGTTCGCCGGATCCGTGTTCAATCAGGACAAAGAGCAAGAGATGGGCTTCGGCGACAAGATGACCATCGGTCCTTACACTCTCGTTTGCCAGTCTTACACCCAGGATGACAATCCGAATTATGGCAGCGAGTGGGCTGTCATGAACGTCTTTAAGGGTGGAAAACAGATTGCCACGCTCAACCCCGAGCGCCGTTTCTACAAAGCGAGTCAGCAGACTTCGACGATGGTCGCCAACCGATCGACCCCTCAAGAAGATTTGTACGTCGTGTATGAGGGCCAGAACTTGGACACGGGAAAGCCGATCATTAAGGTGCATTTGAATCCTCTGGTCATGTGGATTTGGATTGGAGTGTGGATCATCATCGCCGGCACGGTTGTGGCATTGATCCCTAACGCGGCTCCGGTCCGGGTTCCGGCCCCGGCTCGAATGCGAGCCGAACCGGTGGGAGCGGGAGACTGATGGGGATTGAAGCCAATGTGCCGGCAAACTCTTTGCTCTTGTCATCCCGAGCAAAGCGAGGGATCTGCAGTTCTCCCTCGTCCAGGGAAGCAGCAGATTCCTCGTCGCTTGCGCTTCTCGGAATGACAAGAATTTTCTTTAAGCGTGGTACCCAACTGATCTTGCTAACACTCGTCGTCCTCACCCTTTTGGGCGCCGGTGACGAATCGGCTCGCGTCAACGATCTCGGCCATCGCATGATGTGTGTCTGCGGCTGCAACCAGATTCTGCTTGAATGCAATCACGTTGGCTGCGCCTACTCCGAGCGCATGCGCAGCGAACTGATCGCCGCAGTCGACCGTGGCGACAACGACGACCTGACCCTGCAAGGATTCGTTCAGAAGTACGGCACAACGGTGATGGCTGCGCCGACCAAGACCGGATTCAATCGGGTGGCCTGGATCATGCCGTATCTGGTTTTGGTGCTCGGACTGGCGATGGTTACGCTTATTGTGCGGGCCTGGAGATCGCGTCCGCTGGTGTTGCCGGCCGGTGCAGTTGCTGCAGTTCACGGCGCGGAGCTAGAACATTTCCGCGATCAAGCCAGGAAGGACACGGAGATATGAGCATCGAAGTTCTCACCTGCATCCTGATCACGATCGGCGCGCTGGTCTATGTCTTTTATCTGCCCGGGAAGCTGTACATGGGACCGGAAAAAACCCGCGTGATCTACCTGCGCGAGCGCAAGGAAGCGATCTACGAAAATCTTCGCGACCTGAATTTCGAATTCAAAGCCGGCAAGTTTCCGGATTCTGACTACCAGACCATGAAAACCTCTCTCGAAGAGGAAGCGGCCGCGGTTCTGGCCGAGATCGCGCGCCTAGAAGAAGCCACCGCGTCAGTCCGTCCCCCAAAAGGAGCCAGAGTTTGACACTTTCAACACCGACCACGTGGCAGCCAAAAACCGGATTTTTTCTCGTATTGCTATGGACGCTGCTTCTCGCTTCCGCATCCGCCCAAACCCTTACTGGCACAGTCACGAACGGCACTACCAAAAAACCCGCAGCGGGCGACGATGTCGTGCTCTTAAGTCTGGGCCAGGGGATGGAAGAGTCTGGTCGTACTCAGACCGACGCCAAAGGCAACTTCAGCGTGAAGCTCGACAACGCCACCAGCCCACATCTGGTCCGCGTGATCCACCAGGGCGTGACCTACCACCGCATGGCGCCTCCGGGAACGACCTCGGTTGAGGTGCAGGTTTACGATGTCTCCAAGAAGGTTGAAGGCATCAGCGTAACCGCCGACGTGATGCGTTTTCAGGCGCAAGGTAACGAGTTGCAGGGCATCCGCCTTTTCGCGGTGAACAATGCTTCCGATCCGCCGCACACGCAAATGAGCGATCAAAGCTTCGAGTTTTATCTGCCCGACGGAGCGCAGGTCGACCAAAGCATGGCGATGACCGCCGGCGGCCAACCCATCAATTCGGCTCCGGTGCCGCAGAAACAGAAGAACCGGTACGCTTTCGTTTTCCCGCTTCGCCCCGGCGAAACTCAGTTCCAAGTCAGCTACCACATGCCTTACAGCGGCGAGGCCAGCTTTGATCCCAAGGCTCTGTATGGCGCCCAGCACTTTGTTGTGGTGCTACCCAAGACCATGAAGTTCTCGCCCGGGCCCGGCGAGAATTTCCAGTCGATGGACGACCCACGGCAATCGGACGCGGTAGTGCAGGTCGCTTCAAACACTACTGCGGGCCAACCGCTCGTCTTCAAAATCTCAGGCACGGGAACCATGTCTGACCAGCCAGAGGAAGCCAAAGGAAGCGGCAGCCCGGTCGGCGGGCCCCAAACTAGTGGAGCCCAGACCAGCGAACCGGTGGCGGGACGCGACTCCCGTCCCGGCGGCGGACTGGGCCCGCCCATCGACGCTCCCGACCCGCTGGAAAAATATCGCTGGTACATTCTCGGAGGCTTCGGAATTGTGCTGGCGGCAGGTGCGATCTACATCGCCAGCCGCTCCAAGACCGCCACAATCCCTGATTACGGCCCGACAGATGCCGAACTGGCCGACTTTCCACTCACTCCCAGACCCAAGACTGCTGATCGCTCCGCGCTCCTGCTCGAAGCTCTGAAAGAAGAGATATTCCAACTCGAAGTCGAACTCAAGCAAGGCCGAATCTCGCAGCAGGAATATGAGAAGGCCAAAGCCGCGCTGGACCAAACGCTTGAGCGTGCAGTGAAGCGAGGCGCAGTCAAAGTCACTAGCTGATGGAAGACGGACGTCGCGTCCGTCCGGACCGGAACACCGTCGCGAAACAAAGTTCCCCTTTTATTGTGCCCGAGAGTTTCGTCTCTGCGTGAAATGAAACTTACGACTCTATCCGCCACCCCTCTGGTCTGATACATTTGCCGTCTTCACAAGGAGAAAATCTCGCAATGCTCTTGAACGACCGTACCTCCTGCATCCTGCGGGCGACAGCCGTCTCGGCTCTGTTCGTGCTGGCGACCACGACTCTCTCACTCGCGGCCGACCCATCGTCCTTAACCTGGACGAGGTTGAAGCCGCTGCTGCCGCCGCGGGCAGCCTTTGCCGCCGCCTATGATCCGGTCAGCAAGAAAGTCGTTCTTTTCGGTGGCTTCGACGGCACTGGCAACCTGGACGAGACCTGTACGTTTGACGGCAAGATATGGACTTTAATGAAGATCTTTCCTTCGCCCCCCGCACGTGTGGGAGCCTCGATGGCCTACGACCGCAAGAGCCGCAAACTGGTCCTGTTCGGCGGATCTTCCGGTTTCACCCTATTCAATGACACGTGGCTTTGGGATGGCGCAACCTCCACCTGGGCGCAAGCCAATCCCAAGACCGTCCCCGCAGGAGCGTCCGGCCCGATACTCTTCACAGATCCGGCCAACGGACACGCGGATATGTTTGGCGGATACCGGGGTCGCTTCTACTCCCGCGATACTTTTCAGTGGACCGGAGCCGACTGGACCCTGCTGAATCCTCGATCTCTCCTTATCCGAGAAGCGCGGCTGTCGCTGCCCTGGATCCAATCCGGAAAAACGTGGTGCTGTTCGGCGGAATTTCCGACAACTGGGTCGTCCAGAATACTTGGACCTGGGACGGCACTAATTGGACCGAGCAGAATCCAGCCAAGCAGCCACCGCCGCTGTACTTCACCAGCGGTGACTTTGACCCGGTTTTGAAAGAAGTCGTCGTCTTTGGCGGCGGCAGCGTAGGAGCAGATCAGAATAAGACCTGGGCATGGGATGGCACCGACTGGACTCAGCTTTCGCCGGCAAAGCGCCCTTCGATTCGCGAGGGGTTGGGAACCGTGTGGGATCCGGCGAGCCACCAGTTTCTGATCTTCGGGGGAGATGTCTTCAACACCAGCAAGCTTTACGGGGACACCTGGACGTTGATCGGCAAATAACGACGCCAGAAACGCGGCCAAGCCAGAGAGGACTCTTGGCGAAAACGCTTCATTGCGTTGGCTTCTCCGCTACCTGCAACTCGCGCGCACGAGCCACCAACTTCTTCAGCTTGCCCTCGATTGATGCGTCACCGATGTGCTCATCCTGCAGCACGCCGTCCGCGTCAATCGTAAAAGTGTGCGGAATCGCCTCCACACCAAACATCTTCGCTATGGGCCCGGTAAAACCAGCAGGGTCACGGTACTGCGGCCAAGTCATCTCGTTCTTGGTGATAAAGTCCTTCCACTTTTGCTCATCCGTGTCGAGGCTCACGCTCAGCACCACCAAGGGCTGATCCTGAAACTTCTTCGCGATATCCCGCACATGCGGCAGAGCCTCGCGACACGGCGGACACCAGGTCGCCCAGAAATCGAGCAGGACCACCTTTCCCTTTAAGTCGTCCAAACAGATGCGCTGCCCAGCGATCGTCGTGACCGCGAATGGCGGTGCCATTCTGGCCCGGGCCAACTCGGGCTGGCTGATATATCGCAGCGCGCGTTGCCGATCCGGACTGTCCTGCGGTTGCATCTTCACAAACTGCTCAAACTGCGCTTTTGCGGCGTCGTCCTGCTTCAGGTGTGCGAGCGCCCGGCCATCGACAAATATCGCATCTGGAAATTTCGGGTAGGCCGCCAGCGCCTTGGTCATCTCATCGTGTGCACGGGCAAAGAACTCATCCTTGTGCTTGTTCAACCCCTCGTCCATCAGGACGATGCCAAACTCATAGTGCGCCAGCGCTACATTCCTCTCGCCCTGAGCCTCAGCCACAATCTCCCCAGCCGCGGTTTCTGCAGTTTTCCAGTCACCCAGTTCAACTCCATACTTGATCATCTTCTGCTGACATACTGCGCAGTGGCCGCCGTCCTGCTTGTCCGCTTTCTTGAAGCTCTCGAGCGCCGATCCCGTCGCGCGTTGGTGCACATACTCTAAGCCTTCGTTATACGTCTTCTGCGCCTTCTCACTTGTCGGGCCCTCTGTCTTGTCTTGTGCCGACAATGCCGACACGGCGCACGCGAGCGCCAATATGATTCCACCATGCCGCATACCAGCCCTCCCGCTCCTGAAATTCTGCGTCTAGAAGCTACCATGAACTCTGGATTTCCGCGATATTTCCGAGGTCACGTATCGGAGGGGCTTGTTCCGCCGATCCGACGCAGCCCCGCTCTGAATTCGTGGTTGAATCCGCCGACTCGGCGTACCATCTAATTAGTGAGACTTCTATGGGAAACGCATTTAAGACCGCATTTCTGCTTACTCTTCTGACGCTCCTGCTGATGTTTATTGGCCGATTCTTTGGCGGACAGAACGGGATGCTGCTGGCGCTGGTCTTCGCGGCAGTCATGAACTTCGTTTCGTATTTTTATTCGGACAAGATCGCGTTGGCGATGTACCGCGCCCAGCCGGTCACCCGCGAGGAACTTCCGCGCGCGTACGCCGCAGTCGAGCGCCTTACGCAAAAGATAGGGATTCCTATGCCGAAGATCTACGTGATCCCGAACGAATCCCCCAACGCGTTCGCCACGGGACGCAACCCGCAACACGCTTCGGTGGCCGTAACTCAGGGAATTCTCAACCTGCTCAATGATGAAGAACTGGAAGGCGTCTTGGCCCACGAACTGGGTCACGTGAACAACCGTGACATCCTCATCAGTTCGGTCGCTGCGACTGTTGCCGGAGCCATTACCATGCTGGCCAGCATGGGCCGCTTCGCCATGATCTTCGGCGGTATGGGTGGAGATCGTGATGACCGCCGAGGCGGCGGACTCGGCGCGCTCTTGATGCTGATCCTGGCGCCCATCGCAGCCTCGCTGATTCAACTTGCTGTCTCGCGCTCACGCGAATACCAGGCCGACGCCACCGGCGTACACTTCACCGGGAATCCGTATGCGCTCGCGAGCGCCTTAGCAAAGCTCGACGCTTACTCACGCCGCCTGCCGTTGCAGGCCACGCCCTCGACCGCACACCTATTCATTATTCAGCCGTTCCTCGGAATGAACTTCGGCAGCCTGTTCTCCACTCATCCCCCGATCGCGAAGCGAATCGAGAGGTTGACGGGAAGGCCGGCAGAGTTCATGCAGTGAGTATTCAGCACTCAGCCAGTTCTCGAAGCCGACGCGGCTGAGTGCTGATTGCTTTCCGTAACCTCCGTAACTCTCAATCCATCAACCCGCATAGTAGAATCCCAGTAATGTCCCCTGAAACCGCCAGTGCCGTTTCTCATCGTGCGGCACAACTGGAAAACGCCCTCCGCAAGGTCATTCGAGGCAAGGACGACATCATCCGCCTGGCGGTAGTCTCCTTGATTGCCCGCGGGCATCTTCTGATCGAAGGCGTCCCCGGCGTCGGCAAAACCACTCTCGGACAGGCCCTCGCGCGAGCGCTCGATTGCACTTTTCAGCGGGTACAATTCACCAGCGACATGCTCCCCTCGGACGTGCTGGGCATTTCGATTTACTCTGCCGTCGAGCAGCAATTCGAATTCAAACGCGGCCCCGTCTTCACCAACGTCCTGCTGGCGGACGAAATCAATCGCACTACCCCCAAGACCCAGTCCGCGCTGCTCGAAGCCATGAACGAGAGCCAGGTTACTGTGGACGCGCACTCCTACCCGTTGCCGCAGCCATTCCTGGTCATTGCCACGCAGAACCCGGTCGAACACCACGGCACCTATCCTCTACCGGAATCCCAGTTAGATCGTTTCCTGATGCGCGTAAGGATGGGCTATCCCGACAGCAATGCCGAGCGCGAGATTCTGCGTTCGGAAGCAGGCACATCGCAGTTGGAAAGGATGCAACCGGTGCTCAGCGGCGCGGACGTGCTGGAAATGCAGCACGCGGTTACGCAGGTCCGCGTGGATGAATCGCTGGTCAGCTACGCACTCGACATTGTCAAAAAAACACGCGAGTCCGAGCAGTTCTCGCTCGGAGTCTCGCCCCGCGGTTCGCAAATGCTCTATCGCGCTGCCCAGGCCATGGCATTTCTCGACGGCCGCAGCTTCTGTACGCCCGAAGACATCAAGCCCCTGGTCGTACCCGTCTTTGCCCATCGCGTGGTCGTGAACGGTCTTTACTCATCGACCCTGAAGAAATCCGAGCAAGCCGAACAAGTCATCCAAGAGATCGTGGACAGCACACCTGTGCCGGTGTAGCGTTTTCACTAAATTTAAATTCCCCACCGCTGTCGTCAACAGCAATGCGTCACTAGGAATTGCCGCACGGCTATAATTGCGCATGTCCTTTCTCCGTTATCTTATGCTGCTCACTTTGATCGTGTGGCTGGGCGGCCTGATCTTCTTCGCCTTCGTTCTGGCGCCGACGGCCTTTTCCGTATTGCCTACGCGGCATCTCGCGGGAACAGTGGTTGGACGTACCCTGGGCACACTGCACTGGATGGGCATCTTCTCCGGCGTCATTTTTTTGGTGAGTTCGATTCTTTATAGCCGCCTCAGCCAAGGCACGCCGCATGTGTTCGCCGCTCGCCACCTTCTTATCTGCCTGATGCTTGTGCTCACCCTGATATCGCAATTCGGAATCATCCCCCGAATGGACACGCTGCGAGCCTCGATCGGCGAAATCGACTCTGTCCCACCCGATAATCCGGCCCGCATGCAGTTCGACACGTTGCATGCCTGGTCAACGCGAGTCGAGAGCGGAGTATTTCTGCTGGGATTGGCAGTTGTGTATTTAACGGCTGCTAGCTTCTAGCTACTGGCTCATAGCTTTCGAGATTGCGTCAATCAATTTCTGTAATCTCTGTTCATCATTTATCCTTCACAAGCACTTGCTAGAAGCTAGCAGCGAGAAGCTCCTCTTATGAAAACTGGCATCATCGGCCTGCCCCAGGTAGGCAAAACATCTCTCTTCGGCATTTTGACCAAGGCGCATTTGTCCGAGCAGGCTTACGCCAACCCGCGCGAGGCGCATCTTGGCGTGGCCAAGGTACCCGACGATCGCCTCGACCGCCTGGCCGCGCTCTACAGTCCCAAGAAGTTAACCCACGCTTCAGTGGAATACGTCGACGTCGGCGCTATCGGCCAGGATGCGCTCAAAGAGACCGCTTACCTCGCCCACTTGCGCGGTGTGGACGCGCTCGCCCACGTCTTGCGGGCATTCGACGATCCCGCAATCCCGCACGTAGGCGGTATCGATCCTTTGCGAGATATCAAGAATGTCGAATTCGACCTCATGGTCAGCGACCTTGGGCAAATCGAGAAACGGCTGGAGCGCCTGGAAAAAGATCTGAAGAAAATGCGCACCCCCGATCTGGAAAAAGAATTCGACCTGCTCAAACGCGCCAACGCTCACCTGGGCTCGGAGCGCCCACTACGCGAAATGGAGATGACTCCTGAAGACAAAAAGCGTCTTCGCGGCTTCATGTTCCTCAGCGAAAAACCGATTCTTTATGTCCTAAACGTGAACGAAAGCACGGAACTCGGGAAGGAACTGGAAGCTGCCGCAGCCAAGTATAAGCTGACGGAAGTCGCCTCTCGCCCCAACGCAGGCGCGGCAGCCATCTGCGGAAAGGTCGAGGCCGAACTCGCGGAAATGAGTGACGCGGATGCGGCCGAATTCCTTTCCAGCTACGGCCTGACCGAGAGCGGCTTGGTTCGTCTGATCCGTACCACGTACACCCTTCTTGGCCTCATTTCTTTCTTCACCGCCGGCGAAGATGAATGCCGCGCCTGGACCATCCCCGTGAACACCCGCGCGCAGGACGCGGCGGGCGCAATCCATTCCGACTTGCAAAAACATTTCATCCGCGCTGAAACCATCCGCTGGGACGAACTGCTCGATGCGGGTTCTGAGGCCAACGCCCGCGCCCGCGGCACGCTTCGTCTCGAAGGAAAAGAATACATCGTGCAAGATGGCGATGTGATGCACATCCGGCACAGTGGTTAAGAACCAGTTCTCTGTTCCCGGTTCACAGTTCTCAGTGTTCAGATGTCACATCTTTCCTGTGGGCAGACTGTCATTGTTTGTCAGGAGGTGCTATGGGACAGTTCTACCGCGAATTGATCGCCTGGCAGAAAGCCATGGATTTTGTGATGAGCGTCTACGGGACTACAAAAACGTTCCCGCGGGACGAAGTCTATGGCCTCGCCAGCCAATTGAGAAGATCTGCAGTATTGATTCCTGCCAACATCGCCGAAGGTCAGGCACGATTCTCCCCGCAAGAGTTCTTCCACTTTCTTGGAAGAGCCCGAGGCTCCCTGGTTGAAGTCGAAACACAACTTCTGATCGCTCAAAATCTCAACTATTTTACTGCCGAGCACGGCAAGCAACTGCTCGACAAAGCCGCCGAGTTAGGACGAATCCTAAACGGCCTGATCGCGTCAATAAGGCCAGCTGCCTGAGAACTAAGAACCGGGAACCGAGAACTGATATCATCCTCCGGCAATGCATCCCATCGTTCTCAGCCTCCTCCTGGGCCTAACGGCCGCCGCCGCCAACATATTCGGCGGCGCGATTATCGTCCAGAAGAACTGGGACCGCTCTTACCTCAAGTACTTTGTTGCCCTGGGGGCGGGATTCATGCTGGCCACGGCCATCGTGGAAGTTTTCCCAGCCGCCATCGAGTTAAGCGGCAAGAGCGCGGCGTTTCTGGTTCTCGTCGGTTACCTGATCATTCATTTCTTCGAGCACACGGTCACCACGCATTTTCATTTCGGAGAGGAGACCCACAAAGACCAATTTGTTCACACCCACAAGGGATACTCAATTCTGATCGGCCTGACTATTCACACCTTCTTTGACGGCATCGCGATCACCGCCGGCTTTCTCGTCTCTAACTGGCTGGGCTGGGTCATTTTCCTTGCGATTTTCCTCCACAAGATTCCCGAAGGATTCACCATCACCTCGGTCATGCTGGCGAGCGGTCAGAGCCGCCGTATCGCCTGGGGAGCATCCGCGCTTCTGGGCGCCGCAACTTTCGCGGGCGTATTGGCCATGGCAGTCTTCCACCACCAGGTGAGCTACGGATTACCGTTATCAGCGGGAGTGACGATCTACGTCGCGGCCTCTGACCTCATACCGGAAGTAAATCGTGAGCCCGGGGCAAAAGTGGCTCTAGTCGTTTTTCTGGGAGTTGGATTTTTGTTTCTGTTGGACCACTTCGTCCACGTCCACTAGCGGCTATTCCACTGTGTGTTTCGCCGTGTAGCCTTCGCGCGCGATCACCATGTACTTCAGGTCTTTCCCCTTCTGATCTTTAATCTTGAGTGGACCACCATCCGGCGCGACCACTTCAACTTTCAGTTTGCGGTAAGTGCCATCAAGCTTGGGGTTCGTGGGATGATAAGCAATGCTGTACTGATTGCGGATGTCCCCGCCGATCTGCTGAAAGATCTCCGGGAACTCCGCCTGAAATCGCGGGAAGTAGGCGCGCCCGCCGGTCAAGCGCGCAAACGTGTTCATCTCGTTGTCGGCCTGCAGGTAGTCGATCTGCGTAACCGGTATGCCCATACCATGCGGCGCCGCCATGCCGCGCGACTCGAAGTATTCTCGTGACTGCCAGCCCACGCTGATCGGGAAGATGGTCACGTCCTTTGTGTTTTTGATCTTCTTCGTAATCTGGTCCAGGTTAAGCTTGCTGAAGGTATCGATTCCGGTCGTAACTAAGATGATGTACTTGTGCCCTTCAATCCGGTCGATGCGATCCAACGAATCATAGAGTGCATCGAACAGATTGCTCTCCGTGAACCCCGGAATTCGCAACTGGTTCAGCGCTCCGTAAGCCTCTTGTTTGTTCTGCGTGAAGTCAGCCAGGATATAAGGCTTGATGTCGTAAGAAATTACCGCCAGCCAATCGCTTTTTTTCAAAGTACTCACGAACGAGTAGGACGCGTGCAGGATGTCGCTCATGAAGACATAATCGCCGGCGGAGAATTCAACCAACAGGACAGCAGTAATCGGCGCCTCCGAGATCGTGAAGTTGCTGATCTTTTGGGGCGTGCCATCTTCTGAAATGCGGAAATTGTCCTGCTTCAGGCTGGAGATGAACTGCCCATCTTTGGTCGTGACCATGACTGGCACTTCCACCACCGGCACGTCCACGTGAATCGAATAATCCGGCATGCCTTCGACTTTTTTGGGCCTCTCCGGCGGCGGGGGGGGTGGGGGCTCGTCTTTCTTCTTG
>Ga0210405_10001736_pt1 | contig 24048 bp, 27 predicted proteins | sample IncBWH11MmetaG_FD_155492 | JGI IMG/M metagenome (GOLD analysis project Ga0210405, IMG submission 155492) | Forest soil microbial communities from Barre Woods Harvard Forest LTER site, Petersham, Massachusetts, United States - Inc-BW-H-11-M | ecosystem: Environmental > Terrestrial > Soil >... | reverse complement strand
GTGGTCGCCGCCGGTCAGCCGCAGCCAGGCCTCCTGTACGGCGTCCTCCGCGTCGTCGACCGAACCCAGCATGCGGTAGGCCAGCGCGCCCAGATGCGGCCGGGCCGCCTGGAAACGTGCTGCCAGGTCGGTGATTGCGGTCACCGTCCACCGGCGTCGGGCAGTGCGCACACCCTGCCGTCGCTGAAACCCGATGCCCCGATGCCCAACGCGAGATTGAAGCGCCCCCGAAGGTTGCCGAGCGTGATGATGTGGGTCAGCCCGACGAGTTGAGCGTTGTCGAAATGCGCGCGCAAGCCGTCGAACAGCTGGTCACTCACCTCGACCGGGGTGCGGCTGATCGCCGTGGCGTATTCGAGGATGAGCTTGTCGAGGTCGGAGAAGCAGGTGGCGTTCTGGTAGTCCGATAACGCGCGCAGTTCCTCGTCGGTAAGCCCCCAGCCGCGCGCGATCGCCGAACCCAGGTCGATGCAGTACTCGCAGCGCACCGTCGCCGCGGACTTGAGCTCGGCCAGCGCGCGATGCCGGGGGCTGAGGATATCCATTTTCGACTCTGCCAGTTCCAAGCGGCCATAGGCGTTGAGCAGCTTGGGGATATACGCATACATCCGCAGCGGCTCGAGCATCGTTGCGGTTTCGAGTCCGGTCATCTGCTTGAAGCGCCGCTTGGTGAAGAAATAAGCGATCTTGGCGCCGAGTCCGGCGTCGCGGTCGGAAACTCCGGTGAGTCGTGGCATGGCGGTCCTCCTCAAAGCCTTTCGGGCGTTCCTACCTACCTCGACACCGGGCGGCACAAGAACGTGACCGAGCGCTACGCCTGCTGGGTGACGGCATCCAGATCGAGCAGTCGGGCATGCAGCACGGTGCGATTGCGCAGTGCCGCACGCACCGCGCGATGCAAGCCGTCCTCGAGGTAGACGATGCCCTTCCACTTCACCGCGTGCGGGAAAAGGTCGCCGTAAAACGTGGAGTCTTCGGACAGCAGGCGATCAAGTGCCAGCACTGTTGTGGTGGTGACTATCTCGTCGAGTCGGATCTGCCGCGGAGGAATCTTCGACCAGTCCCGGTAGGACAGCCCGTGCTCGGGGTACGGCTTGCCCTCTCGCACGCCCTTGAAGATCATCCGCAGATCATCTCCGGCGCGTCGCCGCGCCTCGACGTGGCCATGCAGGAAAGGCTAGCGCGGCGACGATGCGGGCCGGAACGGCGCGAGGAGGAGCGCGCCGTTGGCTAGCGCGGCGACGATGCGGGCCGGAACGGCGCGAGGAGGAGCGCGCCGTTGGCTAGCGCGGCGACGATGCGGGCCGGAATGGCTGGCGGGTGTGGGTGCGAGCAGCGGTCGCGGCTGGTGATCACCGTAAAATGGGTCAGGTTGGAAAGGTGGATCCGGATGGCTAGTGCCGACGACCGTCGCTTTGAGGTGCTGCGCGCGATCGTCGCCGACTTCGTCTCCACCAAGGAGCCGATCGGGTCGAAGTCGCTGGTCGAGCGCCACAACCTCGGTGTCTCGTCCGCCACGGTCCGCAACGATATGGCCGTGCTGGAGGCCGAGGGTTACATCACCCAGCCGCACACGAGCTCAGGACGCGTGCCGACCGAAAAGGGCTACCGCGAATTCGTCGACCGGCTCGACGACGTCAAGCCGCTGTCGGTGGCTGAGCGGCGAGCCATCCAAGGCTTTCTGGAATCGGGTGTCGACCTCGACGACGTGCTGCGACGCGCGGTGCGGCTGCTGGCGCAGCTGACCCGCCAGGTGGCGATCGTGCAGTACCCGACGTTGTCCACGTCGACCGTGCGGCATCTGGAAGTGATTGCGCTGACCCCGGCCCGGTTGCTGATGGTCGTCATCACCGACTCCGGCCGGGTCGACCAACGCATCGTCGAACTCGGTGATGTCATCGACGACCACCAGCTGTCCCAGCTGCGCGAGATGCTCGGCCAAGCGCTGGAAGGTAAAAGGCTTTCGGCGGCATCGATCGCGGTCGCGGATCTGGCCGCGCAGCTCGACGGCCGCGGCGGGCAGCGCACCAGCCTCAGCGACGCCGTCGGACGCTCGGCGACGGTGCTGCTGGAGTCCCTGGTCGAGCACACCGAGGAGCGGCTGCTGCTCGGCGGCACCGCCAACCTGACCCGCAATACCGCCGACTTCGGCGGTTCGCTGCGGTCGATCCTGGAAGCACTCGAGGAACAGGTCGTGGTGCTGCGCCTGCTGGCTGCCCAGCAAGAAGCCGGTAAAGTGACGGTGCGCATCGGGCACGAAACCGAGGCCGAGCAGATGGTGGGCACATCGGTGGTGTCCACCACCTACGGCACCACCGACACCGTCTACGGCGGCATGGGTGTGCTCGGGCCCACCCGAATGGACTATCCGGGAACTATCGCCAGCGTCGCAGCGGTTGCTCTGTATATCGGCGAAGTGCTAGGTGGGCGATGAGCGCCCACTCGTTGCAGAATTTATGGATGGCCGTGGTAGTGCGGTCTGAAAAGGCCTAGGGGCCTAAGAAAGGTCAGGCGTGGCACGCGACTACTACGGTCTGCTCGGCGTGAGCCAGAAGGCGAGCGATGCGGAGATCAAACGCGCCTATCGCAAGCTGGCGCGTGAGCTGCATCCCGACATCAACCCCGACGAGGTCGCCCAGGCGAAATTCAAGGAGATCAGCGTCGCCTACGAGGTGCTATCGGACCCAGAGAAGCGACGCATCGTCGACATGGGCGGCGACCCGCTGGAGAACGCGGCCTCGGCTGCGAACGGATTCGGTGGATTCGGTGGTCTGGGCGATGTGTTCGAGGCGTTCTTCGGTGGAGGCACAACCTCGCGCGGACCGACCGGACGGGTCCGACCAGGCTCGGACTCGTTGCTGCGGATGCGCCTCGACCTCACCGAATGCGCGACCGGCGTCAATAAACAGGTCACTGTTGACACCGCGGTGCTGTGCGACCGGTGCCAGGGCCGCGGCACCAACGCCAATTCGGCACCGGTGACCTGCGACACCTGCGGTGGTCGCGGGGAGGTGCAGACGGTGCAGCGCTCCCTGCTCGGTCAGGTGATGACATCGCGACCGTGCCCGACCTGCCGCGGCGTCGGCGAAGTCATTCTCGACCCGTGCTATCAGTGCGGTGGCGACGGACGTGTGCGGGCTCGCCGCGAGATCACCGTGAAGATCCCCGCCGGCGTCGGCAACGGCATGCGGGTCCGGCTGGCCGCGCAAGGCGAGGTCGGGCCCGGGGGAGGGCCGGCCGGCGACCTTTACGTCGAGGTCCACGAACAGCCTCACGACATCTTCGTGCGCGACGGCGACGATTTGCACTGCACGATCTCGGTGCCGATGGTCGACGCGGCCCTTGGCACCACGGTGACCCTGGACGCGATCCTCGACGGCCTGACCGAGATCACCATTCCCGCGGGGACCCAGCCCGGTTCGGTGACGACCCGCCGGGGCCACGGGATGCCCCACCTGCGTTCCGGTGCGCGCGGCGATCTGCACGTGCATGTCGAGGTGGTCGTGCCGGATCGGCTCGATCATCGCGACACCGAACTGCTGCGCGAGCTCAAGAACCACCGAGGTCGTGACGTGGCCGAAGTCCGTTCGACGCACGCCGCCGCCGGCGGATTGTTCAGCCGGCTGCGTGAGACCTTTACCGGGCGCTAATTGCCCGGCCTGTTCTACATCGACGCGCTGTCCGCGACCGGTGAGCTGGCCGTCGTCGAGGGTGACGAAGGCTTTCACGCCGCTACCGTGCGACGCATCCGGCGCGGCGAAGAGCTGATTCTCGGCGACGGCGACGGGGGCCTGGCCCGTTGCGTGGTCGAACACGCCGGCCGCAACGGGGTGCAGGCCAGGGTGCTGGAGCGCTGGCAGGTACCGTCCGTCCAGCCGCCGGTCACCGTCATCCAGGCGTTGCCCAAGGCCGAGCGCTCCGAGCTGGCGATCGAGTTGGCCACCGAAGCCGGAGCTGATGCCCTGGTGGCGTGGCAGGCGGCGCGGTGCGTGGCCCGTTGGGAGGGGGCCCGCGCCGATAAGGGCCTGCGGCGCTGGCACGCGGTCGCTCGCGCCGCGGCACAGCAATCCGGTCGGGCGCATATCCCGTCGGTCGACGGTGTGCTGTCCACCGCAGCGCTGACCCAGCGGATCGGCGACGTGGTGGCGTCCGGAGGCACGGTGTTGGCTCTGCACGAGTCGGCTACCGGTCAGCTGACGGATCTCAGCCTGGTGCAAGCGAAGTCGGTGATGTTGGTGGTGGGCCCCGAGGGCGGCATCGCTCCCGACGAGCTCACTGCGTTGACCGACGCCGGTGCCGTGCCGGTCCGACTTGGCCCAACCGTGCTGCGCACGTCGACCGCGGCCGCGGTCGCGTTGGGCGCGCTGGGTGTGCTGACCCCGCGGTGGAAGCAACCTGACGACGCGAGCCCGTGAAAGGCACGCTGCATGCGTTTCGAGATTGACGTCAGCGCGTCTTTTTCGCGATTTTTCCGCGCTGGCGTCGATCTCGACGCCGCCGAACTGGTGGCCGCACCGCGGCTAACCATTGGGTTCGCAAACCTACCGGCGGTAGACTTAACCGTCCGAGCAACCCGCTGAACACACCGCAGAAAGCAGGCATTAGAGACCACGTGACGCCCCGCGAAACCAACGCTGCTGGTTCGCCGACATCCCAGGTTCGCAGCAGCATCGACGTTCCGCCCGACCTCGTCGTGGGCCTGCTGGGCTCCGCTGACGAAAACCTGCGTGCGCTGGAACGCATTCTGGCCGCTGATCTGCATGTACGTGGCAACGCAGTGACGCTTTCCGGTGAACCCGCCGACGTCGCGCTCGCCGAACGGGTGATCTCCGAACTCGTCGCGATCGTCGCCGGGGGCCAGCCGTTGACGCCCGAGGTGGTGCGCCACAGTGTGGCCATGTTGATCGGCACCGGCAACGAGTCCCCGGCCGAGGTGCTGACCCTTGACATCTTGTCGCGTCGCGGCAAGACGATTCGGCCCAAGACCCTGAATCAGAAGCGCTACGTCGACGCGATCGATGCTCACACCATCGTCTTCGGGATCGGCCCGGCGGGGACAGGCAAGACCTACCTGGCGATGGCCAAGGCGGTCAACGCGCTGCAGCGCAAACAGGTCACCCGGATCATCCTGACCCGACCGGCAGTGGAAGCCGGTGAGCGGCTCGGCTTTCTGCCAGGCACACTGAGCGAGAAAATCGACCCGTATCTGCGTCCGCTCTACGACGCGCTGCACGACATGATGGATCCCGAGCTGATCCCCAAGCTGATGGCGTCCGGGATCATCGAGGTCGCGCCGCTGGCATACATGCGCGGTCGCAGCCTTAATGACGCGTTCATCATCCTCGACGAGGCGCAGAACACCACCGGCGAGCAGATGAAGATGTTCCTCACCCGACTGGGATTCGGCTCCAAAGTCGTTGTCACCGGCGATATTACACAGATCGACCTGCCGGGCGGCAACAAGTCGGGACTACGAGCCGCGGTCGACATCCTCGAGGACATCGACGACATTCACATCGCCGAATTGACCAGCGCCGACGTGGTCCGGCATCGGTTGGTCGCCGAAATCGTAGATGCCTACGCAAGATACGAGGAACCCGGTCTGAACATGAACCGGGCAGCGCGGCGGGCGTCGAGTGCCCGCAGCCGCCGGTGACAGCGCCGTGACTCGCGCCGGCGACGACGCAGAGCCAAGCGATCAGGAGGAGCGGCGCCCGTGAGTATCGAGGTCGCCAACGAATCGGGAGTCGACGTCTCCGAATCTGAATTAGTCAGCGTCGCAAGGTTCGTCATTGCCCGAATGGACGTCAACCCGGCCGCCGAGCTGTCGATGGTGCTGCTAGACACCGCGGCGATGGCTGATCTGCACATGCGCTGGATGGATTTGCCCGGACCGACCGACGTGATGAGCTTTCCGATGGACGAGCTCGAGCCGGGCGGCCGCCCCGACGCTCCGGAGCCGGGACCGGCGATGCTCGGAGACATCGTGCTGTGCCCCGAATTCGCCGCCGAGCAGGCCGCGGCTGCCGGTCATTCGCTGGGCCACGAGTTGGCGCTGCTGACAATCCACGGCGTACTGCACCTCCTCGGCTACGACCACGCCGAGCCGGACGAAGAAAAAGAGATGTTCGCCCTGCAGCGCCGTCTGCTCGAAGAGTGGGTCGCCGACCAAGTCGAGGCCTACCACCATGAACGCCAGAGCGACAGGGACCAGCGGTTGCTGGATAAATCAAGGTTTTTCGACAATTGAATGGGGTCGGTCCGCTGCTCGGCGTGATCGTGCTGATCGGTCTGGGCGGTTTGTTCGCCGCGGTCGATGCGGCGATTAGCACGGTGTCGGTGGCGCGGGTCCACGAACTGGTACGTGACGGGCGGCCGGGCGCGGCGCGGCTGGCCAAGGTGATGGCCGACCGCCCCCGCTACATCAACTTGGTGGTATTGCTGCGGATCATCTGTGAGATCACCGCAACTGCGCTGCTGGTCGTGCATCTCCGCCACAGCCTCGGCCACGGTTGGGGGCTGCTCGCCGCTGCCGCGACTATGGTGGTGATCAGTTTCGTCGTCATCGGTGTTGGTCCACGCACGCTCGGCCGCCAGAACGCCTACTCGATTTCGTTGGTGGCAGCGCTGCCGCTGCAAGTGATTTCGGTCTTGCTTGCCCCGATTAGCCGACTGCTGGTGGTGCTGGGCAACATGCTGACCCCGGGTCGGGGCTTCCGCAACGGGCCGTTCGCGTCCGAGATCGAGTTGCGCGAAGTCGTCGATCTGGCCCAGCAGCGCGGCGTGGTCGCCGCCGACGAGCGCCGGATGATCCAGTCTGTTTTCGAACTTGGCGATACACCGGCCCGCGAGGTGATGGTGCCGCGCACCGAGATGATCTGGATCGAATGTGACGAATCGGCCGACCAAGCGATATCGCTGGCGGTGCGCAGCGGGCATTCCCGCATTCCGGTGATCGGTGAGAACGTCGACGATGTCGTCGGTGTTGTGTATCTGAAAGACGCTGTGCAGCAAACACATCACTCGAGCAATGGCGCACGGGACACCCCTGTCGCGCAGGTCATGCGACCAGCGGTGTTCGTGCCGGACTCCAAGCCCCTGGACGCGCTGCTGCGCGAAATGCAGCGAGACCGCAACCACATGGCGCTGCTGGTCGACGAGTACGGCGCGATAGCCGGGCTGGTGACGATCGAGGATGTGTTGGAAGAGATCGTCGGCGAGATTGCCGACGAGTACGACGCGGCCGAGGTTGCGCCGGTAGAAGACTTGGGCGACAACCGGTTCCGGGTTTCGGCGAGGCTGCCGATCGAAGACGTCGGCGAACTATACGGCCTGGAGTTCGATGAGCACCTCGACGTCGACACGGTCGGCGGGCTGCTGGCTCTGGAGCTGGGTCGGGTCCCACTGCCCGGCGCGGAGGTGGTATCACATGGGCTGCGGTTGCATGCCGAGGGCGGCCCGGACCATCGCGGCCGGGTCCGGATCGGCACCGTGTTGCTGAGCCGCGCCGGCGACGATGCAGTGGGGGCACCCCCAGCCGCGCAGCGGCGAGGGGGACGAAGCGATGAGGAGGAGCGGCGCGCATGATTCCCGCCGACCCGGACGGTCAGGAGGTAAACCATGACGGCTGAGCCGCTCGATGCCGACGACGCAAAGCTCGTCGTGCTGGCCCGCTCGGCCATGGCACGCGCCGAGGCCCGCAGCGGCGCAGCGGTGCGTGACGTCGATGGTCGGACCTACGCCGCAGCGCCGGTGGATCTGTTGACGTTGCAGCTGACCGCGCTGCAAACGGCGGTGGCCGGGGCGGTATCCAGCGGAGCGGTCGGGTTGGAAGCTGCCGTGCTGGTGGCCGGTTCCGCCGACGACGCCGGCATCGCCGCCGTCCGTGAAATATCGGCGACGGCGGCGGTCATCATCACCGACGGCGCAGGCAATGTCCTGCCATGACCGTGCCCGTCGCGGGTTCACCGCGAAACCATGACTGAATTCCATTCCGGCTTCGTCTGTCTCGTCGGGCGGCCGAATACCGGGAAGTCGACGCTGACCAATGCGCTGGTCGGCTCGAAGGTGGCGATCACCTCGAGTCGCCCGCAGACAACCCGGCACACGATTCGCGGCATCGTGCACCGAGAGGACTTCCAGATGATCCTGGTCGACACTCCCGGACTGCATCGGCCGCGGACCCTGCTGGGCAAGCGGCTCAACGACTTGGTCCGCGATACCTACGCAGAAGTCGACGCCATCGGTTTGTGCATACCCGCCGACGAGGCGATCGGCCCGGGAGACCGGTGGATCGTTGAGCAGATCGACTCCGTCGCGCCCACAACGACGTTGGTCGTCATCGTCACCAAAATCGACAGGGTGACCAAGGATAAGTTGGCCGCGCAGCTGGCCGCGGTCGGCGAACTGGTCGGGATCACCGACGGTCGTCAAGCCGAGATCGTCCCGGTCTCGGCGGTCACCGGTGAGCAGATCGACGTGCTGATCGACGTGCTGGCTGCCGCGTTGCCGGCTGGGCCGGCGTACTACCCCGACGGTGAGCTGACCGATGAACCCGAAGAGGTTCTGATGGCCGAGTTCATTCGGGAAGCCGCGCTGGAGGGCGTGCGCGAGGAGTTGCCACATTCGCTGGCGGTGGTTATCGACGAGGTCAATCCGCGCGAGGGGCGTGACGACCTGATCGACGTGCACGCCGTTCTCTACGTCGAGCGCGACAGCCAGAAGGGCATCGTGATCGGCAAGGCTGGCGCCCGATTGCGCGAGGTAGGCACCGCGGCGCGCGGCCAGATCGAGAAGCTGCTGGGTACCAAGGTCTACCTCGACCTGCGCGTCAAGGTCGCCAAGAATTGGCAGCGCGACCCCAAACAACTTGGTCGGCTGGGCTTTTGAGCTAAAGTTCGGCTCTCATCGCAGTTGCGGTCCGCTGGAGATCGGTGGCGTGTCCGTGCCAGTGTTCCACCAAACCTCCGGTTGCTTGGCCGCCCAGCCGCTGAGCCCCTCCAATTCGGCGGCCAGAGAGATCAGCAGTGGCTCGCTGTTGGCCGGCCCCATCAGCTGCACGCCGATCGGCAGGCCTTCGGAGGTAAAGCCTGCCGGGACGTTAATCGACGGCCACCCCAACACATTCCAGGGCCAGGTCACCGGGCAGGCAGCGATCATCACGCGGTCGGTGTCCAGGCCGCCCAACTTGTCGAACGTGTGCACCAGCGGAGGCGGCTGCGCGGTTGTCGGCGCCACCACGACGTCCACGATGCGGAAAATCGAGCCCACCCGGCGTTGATCGGCGACTTCGTGCGCACGCGCGGCGCGCAGTATCGACTGCGAGAGCACCCGCCCCATCCGCATATTCGACATCGTGCGTGGATCGAGCTCCACGCCGTCACCCAAGCGGTCGGCCCAGTCGAACAGTCCAGAAGTGGAACGTGACAGAAAGTTCCACGACAGCCGCAGTCCGTAATCGGGATTGCCCGACATCACCCTGTGGCCGAGCAGTCGAAGTTGATCGCCCGCCGACTCCAGCGCCGCCCTGATCTCCGGATGCAAGCGAGCCGGAAACCCGGTGAACGGGAAACGGGTTGACAGCGCGATCCGCAACGGCCCGGGAGCGATGCCCACGTGGTCGGTCACCGTCACCGGCCGCGGCTTGTGCAGATCGCCCTCGGCGTTGCCGGACGCCGCATCGAGCACCAGCGCCGCATCGGCGACGGTGCGGGCCAGCACGCCGTTGACCGTGATGCCGTTGAACGCCTCCGGTAACGGCCACGTCGAGATGCGGCCACGCTGCGGTTTGATGCCCACCAAATGCGTCCAGGCCGCCGGGATCCGGACACTGCCCGCCCCGTCCGAGCCGATCGCGGCGGTGACCAGGCCGGCGGCGACCGCGGCCGCGCTGCCGCCCGACGACCCGCCCGGAGTGTGTTTGCGCGACCACGGATTGCGGGTGTGGCCGAACCCGGGTCCGCTGGTGAACGGCCATTGGCCCAGTTCGCACGTATTGGTCTTGCCGACGATCACCGCTCCGGCCGCCTTGAGCCGGCGCACCACTTCGGCGTCCTGCGTGGCGAGCCGACCGGACCCCGATGTGCCGAAGGCGGTTGGCACTCCGGCGATGTCGACGTCGTCTTTGACCGCGATTGGGATACCCAGCAGCGGTGGTTGATCACCGTTGGCGCGCCGCAGGTCGGCCGCGGCAGCGTCGGCCAGCGCCGTCTCGGTGAGCACCACGCGGAAAGCGTTCAGTGTCGATTGGCTCAGGTCGATGGCGTGCAGCGAGCGACGGACCAGCTCGTCGGAAGTCACCTCACCGTTGGCCAGCTGGTAGAGCTGGTCGGTCAGGGTGGGGAAGCGTGATGCGGGCGAGTGAGTCATCGCCTAAGAGCGTATCGGCGCGGGTATGAGGGGATGTGGCCACTCAATGCCACACTGGTGTGATGCGGCTGTACCGAGACAGGGCGGTGGTGCTGCGCCAGCACAAGCTCGGCGAAGCCGACCGGATCGTCACCATGCTCACCCGCGACCATGGACTGGTCCGTGCGGTGGCCAAGGGTGTGCGCCGCACCCGTAGCAAGTTCGGCGCGCGACTGGAGCCGTTCGCGCATATCGACGTGCAGTTGCACCCGGGCCGCAACCTGGACATCGTCACCCAGGTCGTCTCGCTTGACGCGTTCGCCACCGACATCGTCAGCGACTACGGCCGATATACTTGCGCGTGCGCGATGCTGGAAACCGCCGAGCGCCTCGCCGGTGAAGAACGAGCACCGGCCCCGACATTGCACCGACTCACGGTGGGTGCGCTGCGTGCGGTGGCCGACGGTCGCCGACCCCGCGAGCTGGTGCTGGACGCGTATCTACTGCGGGCCATGAGTATCGCCGGGTGGGCCCCCGCGCTGACCGAATGCGCCCGCTGCGGCACCCCGGGCCCGCATCGGGCGTTTCACATCGCCGCAGGCGGCAGCGTCTGCGGCTACTGCCGCCCCGCCGGTGCGACGACGCCGCCGCTGGGTGTGGTGGATCTGATGTCGGCGCTGCACGACGGTGATTGGGAGGCCGCGGAGACCGCACCGCACTCGGCCCGCAGCCACGTCAGCGGATTGGTGGCCGCCCATCTGCAATGGCATCTGGAGCGGCAGCTGCGAACGTTGCCGCTGGTCGAGCGGCCAGGCCGAGTCGACCATGTCTATCAGAGCCTCGCCGACCGTCGCATAGCTCTGGTCAGGCAGGATGTGGCCCATGGGGACGAGCCGGGTGAGCCGCTCAGAGCGGAGGGCTGAGCGCACCAGGAAGGTCGCTCACTTCCCACAGCTGCCGCCTGCCCCCGACGACTACCCGACTTTTCCCGACAAATCCACCTGGCCGGTGATCTTTCCGGCGCTCCCGCCGTCACCCGACGGCGGCCCCCGCCGGCCCCCACAACACGTTTCCAAGGCGGCCGCACCGCGGATCCCCGCGGACCAGCTGCCCAACCACGTTGCGATCGTGATGGACGGCAACGGCCGCTGGGCCACCCAGCGCGGACTGGCCCGCGTCGAAGGCCACAAGATGGGTGAGGCCGTCGTTATCGATATCGTTTGCGGTGCAATCGAAATCGGCATCAAGTGGCTCAGCCTCTACGCCTTTTCCACGGAGAACTGGAAGCGGTCAGCCGAGGAAGTTCGCTTCCTGATGGGGTTCAACCGCGACGTGGTGCGACGGCGGCGGGTAAACCTGAACGAGATGGGCGTGAAGATTCGCTGGGTGGGCTCGCGGCCGCGCCTGTGGCGAAGTGTCATCAACGAATTGGCGATCGCAGAGGAGATGACGATGCGCAACGACGTCATCACGGTGAACTACTGCGTCAACTATGGTGGCCGTACCGAAATCGCCGAGGCCGCAAGGGATATCGCGCGCGAAGCCGCCGCGGGCAGGCTGGACCCGGAGCGGGTCACCGAGGCGACCGTCGCTCGCCACCTACACCGCCCCGACATTCCCGACGTGGATCTGTTGCTGCGGAGCTCGGGCGAGCAGCGGACCAGCAATTTCATGCTGTGGCAAGCGGCCTACGCCGAGTACATCTTCCAGGATAAACTCTGGCCCGATTACGACCGCCGCGATCTCTGGGCGGCGTGCGAAGAGTACGCATTGCGTCATCGACGATTCGGGACGGCCTAGATGCCTTCGTTGCAGGAGCGGTTGTTAGCGGTGCTGTCAGAGGTATTACCCCTCGACGAGGAATCCGACGGCGCGCTGACCGTGCGCCATGACGGCACGATCGCGTCGTTGCGGGTCGTGACCATCACCGAGGACCTCGACCTGGTGTCCCTGACCCAGGTTCTGGCGTGGGATCTGCTGCTGACCAAGAAGATTCGTGACAGCGTGGCCGAGCACGCGCGGAGCACTATGCTGGGATCGGTGGCGCTGATGGAGAAGGTCGGCGAAACGACCGGCAAACGCAACTCAAGCAAAACGGCAGACGTGATGCTGCGCTACAACTTTCCGGGCAGTGGCCTGAGCGACGACGCGCTGCGCACGCTGATCCTGATGGTGCTCGACAAGGGCGCCGAGATCCGCCACGCGCTAACGGGCTAAGTCTGACCGCGGCAGTCCGCGCAAGTGCCGAAGATCTCGATGGTGTGGCCGACATCGGAGAATCCGTGTTTGGTCGCCACCTCGGCCGCCCACACCTCGACCCCGTGGTCGCCCACCTCCACGGTCGACCCGCAGTTGCGGCACACCAAGTGGTGGTGATGGTGTCCCGAGCAGCGCCGGTAGACCGACTCACCGGTGTCGTTGCGCAGCGTGTCGAGCATGCCCGCGGCCGCCATCGACTGCAGCGTCCGGTAGACGGTGGTCAGGCCGATGTTCTCACCGCGGCGCCGCAGCTCGTCGTGCAGCTCTTGGGCCGACCGGAAGTCGTCGAGGGTTTCCAGCAGCGACGAGATCGCCGCCCGCTGCCGGGTAGAACGCACGCTGGCGTTAGTCATGGCGCCGCTCCTCAGCAGCGTCGCGGGCGGTCATGCCTTGTCCTCGCCGGCGTGTGCGACGGCGTCGATCACGATATGCGCCAAGTGGTGATCGGCCAGCCGGTAGAGCACCTCGCGACCCGACCGTTCCCCGGTGACCACACCCGCCGCCTTGAGGATTTTGAGGTGCTGGCTGACCAGCGGCTGCGGCACATTCAGCGCATCGACCAGCTCGTGCACGCAGCGCTGAGACTCGCGTAACTGCAGCACAATGGCGATCCGCACCGGCGCAGCCAGCGCGCGCAGCAGCTCGCCCGCGGCTTCCAGAATTTCCCGCGGGGGTGGCGCCGGCAGCTCGGTGAAGTCAGAAACGCCGTGCTCATGGCCTTCATCCAAACCGGAGCCGAGGTCGCCGTGGCTCTCGGTCGACGCTGCGGGGGACATGACCATCACTTTCGGGCCGGCTGCTGGGGATCGCTGGAAAACGCTGCCGGCTGGTTCCACTGTCACATGCATGATCACGCATGTCAAAGAGCTCGGGGTCGATCGTTACGATGACGGGTGCTCACCGGCGCGCACCGGCTCAGTGCCGGCCAGATCGTTCCCGCATCGAAAGTCAGGAGTCATCACCTCGTGGCGTCCGTCATCGACACCGTCGTCAACCTCGCCAAGCGGCGCGGCCTGGTCTACCCCTCCGGCGAGATCTACGGCGGCACCAAATCGGCATGGGACTACGGGCCGTTGGGGGTGGAGCTCAAGGAGAACATCAAACAGCAGTGGTGGCGCGCGGTGGTCACCGGCCGCGACGACGTCGTCGGCCTGGACTCGTCGATCATCTTGCCGCGTGAGGTATGGGTCGCCTCCGGGCACGTCGAGGTCTGTCACGATCCGTTGGTGGAGTCGCTGATCACGCACAAGCGTTACCGCGCCGATCACCTCATCGAGGCCTACGAAGCCAAGCACGGCCATCCGCCGCCCAACGGTCTTGCCGACATCCGTGATCCGGAAACCGGTGAGCCCGGCCGGTGGACCGAGCCGCGCGAGTTCAACATGATGCTCAAGACCTATCTCGGTCCGATCGAGACCGAGGAGGGCCTGCACTATCTGCGACCGGAAACCGCGCAGGGGATTTTCGTCAACTTCGCCAACGTGGTGACGACCGCACGCCGCAGGCCGCCATTCGGCATCGGCCAGATCGGCAAGAGCTTCCGCAACGAGATCACGCCGGGCAACTTCATCTTCCGCACCCGCGAGTTCGAGCAGATGGAGATGGAGTTCTTCGTCGAGCCCGCGACCGCCCCGGAGTGGCACCAGTATTGGATCGACACCAGGCTGCAGTGGTACGTCGACCTCGGCATCGATCCGGAGAATCTGCGGCTCTACGAGCATCCCAAGGACAAGTTGTCGCATTACTCCGACCGCACGGTCGACATCGAGTACAAGTTCGGCTTCGCCGGCAATCCGTGGGGCGAACTGGAGGGTGTGGCAAACCGGACCGACTTCGACTTATCCACGCATGCAAAGCATTCCGGCGTCGACCTATCCTTCTACGACCAGGTCAGCGATACCCGGTATGTGCCCTACGTGATCGAACCGGCGGCTGGGCTGACGCGGTCCTTCATGGCCTTTTTGATCGACGCCTACCACGAGGACGAAGCGCCCAATGCCAAGGGCGGGATGGACAAGCGCACGGTTTTGCGGCTGGATCCCCGGCTGGCGCCGGTCAAAGCAGCCGTGCTGCCGCTGTCCCGGCACGCCGATCTCAGCCCCAAGGCCCGCGATCTGGCCGCCGAGTTGCGCAAATTTTGGAACGTCGAATTCGACGACGCCGGCGCGATCGGGCGGCGTTACCGGCGCCAGGACGAGATCGGCACTCCATATTGCGTGACGCTGGATTTCGACTCGCTCGAGGATCACGCGGTGACCATCCGGGAGCGTGACGCCATGACTCAAGATCGGGTGGCGATCGACGCAGTGGCCGATTATCTGGGATCGCGGCTCCGGGCCTGCTAAAGACTAAGCCTGCACCTGCGCCGGTGCGGCAGTCCCGCGAACGGGATTGTTGCGGAAGCAAGCGTGAGAAAAATTTTCGTCAGCGTTATCGACTATTGCTCACGTGGCCAATACTATCTAGCCAGGCGGACGATCTGACGACCCGCTGGACATGGCGCGGCAGCACACTAGGGCGTGGTGAGCTGCCGCGCCTTTCCCATGATCGTGCACTGGCGCAATCCGCAACCTCAGAACCGCCCGCCGCCGCCCATGAAGCCGCCGTCGGAGCCGGACGAACCGCCGAACGATGTCGGGCCCCAGCCGCCGCCGAAACCTCCTCCGCCGAAACCTCCGCCACCGAGCATGTCGCCGATGATGATCCCGCCCATCATCGCGCCCATGTTGTTGCCGCCGCCGTAGCGTCCGGTGTACGCAAGCTGGGCGGATCGGACATCGTCGTCGGCCAGAGACTGAGCCTGAGCGGCCAGTGTCGCTGCGGTATTGGCGCGTGTAATCGCTTCGCTTATGTCGGTCGAGCGTTTATCAAGGGCGGCTTGCAGCTGCCGGCTCGCCTCGGCGAGACGGGTCCGCGCCTCGGGCCCGATGCTGCCGCGGCGGGTGTCGATATATTCGGACACCCCGTGGACCCGCGATTGCGCCGTGAACAAAGCTTGTTCGAAAGTACGGTTGAGGCGGTCGGCGGTTGCCTGCTCTTCGGCGACGGTGGCAAGTAGCCCATTCAAGTCGGCGTCGGCCTTGGTCAATTGGGCGAACGCGCCGAGCGGATCGGCCGAACCGCTCGCACGGGCAGCGTCGAGGGCTTTATTCGCTGCACCTCGGGCGGCGGCCAGTTCGCGAATGTGCGCCGCTTTGTTTTGCTGCGCGCTCTGCAACTGCGTGTCGGCGAGCTCGATGCCGGCCTGGACGTTGGAGATCAGCGACGGCAGGGTGGCGACGGCGTGGTGAATGTCGTTGGCGGCGCTGTCCACCGCGTCGAGCAACGCACGGGCTTGCCCGAGCCCCGACTCAGCAGCCTGCACGGCGTCGACCAGGCCGCTTTGCTCGCCGCTGACCGGCTTAGCCGCCAGATCACGCGCGCGGGTAAGGTTTTTGTCGGCGAAGGCCAGACGGTCTTTGGCGGCGACGACGTTGGTGGCCACCGAAGTCAGTGCATCAGGATCGAATTCGTTGTGCAGCTCCGTCATCCGCTGTTCGGCGGGGGCGATGCGCGCCGTGAGCTCGACCATCTGCTGAGTCAGGCCGTCGAGGCGTGATGGTGCGTTGACCACCAGGTCACGCATTTTTTCGAAGGCCTCCCGCTGCGACTCCAGCTCACGATCGGCCTTCGCCGCCGAGACGATCACCTGCGTCAACAGCTCACGCCGCTGCGCCCGTGTCTCGGGAATCGAGTCGTCCAGTTGTTGGCGTACGGTGAACGCCTGTGCCAGAGCGGCTTTGGCGTTGTTCACGGCACCGGTGAACGGCTCGGTTCGCTGGTCGCCGAACTCCTCGGTGGTCAGCGCCAGCTCGTTGGCGCTGGTGCGAACCGCGTTATCGACGTCGACGACCTTCCATCGCGAGAGGTCATCGAGCGCACCCAGCGACAGCGCCGCCAGTGCATCCGGGTCGGTGGCGTCGACCCGGCGCGCGGTAGCCCGTTCGGCCGCGCGCCGCCGACGGCGCCGGTAACCCTCGGCCACAAGCAAACCCACCACGATGATCGCGATCACGCCAACCGCGATCAGCAGCGCGTTCCGGTTCGTTGACGCCTGCCCGCGGTCGAGTCCACTGGCCGCCGCGATCGCAGCACCGCTCCAGTCGCCGCGGCGGAGCGCAGGTTCGATCTGGTTTCGCCTCAGATCGTCGACCTGGCTTGGGCTGAGGGCCTGCACCCTATTGGGCACCAGGAACGCGTAGGAACGGTCGACGGTGGCGACGGCGAGCAGCGCATCGAAGTCGCCTAAGTCGCTGGCGGACCGGGTGTTCTTCGCCCAGCTCACGGCTGGTTGCCCGGAAAAGTTGTCGACGAAAACCACCCACAGCTGGATGTGGCGGTCGTCGTAGAGCTTGCTGGCGGCGGCCTGGACCGCGATGCGACCCGAGCCGCTTAACGCCCCGGCTTCGTCGGTGATGGAGTCGGACAGCCGGAAGGGCGGCTGCGCAGCGGCGGACGGTGCCACCAGTAGTGCGGTGATCAGAGTGGCCATGAATACGGCGAACGAGCGAACGGTGCTCATGCCCGACAATCTAATCCGCTCCGCGGCGCTAGCGGGAGGGACTGGCAGACTGTTCGTCGATGATTCAGGAAGACCTCTATGTCGATTTCGACCGCCAGCGGGTGGTTCCCGAAGCGCCGAAGACCGCGGGGTTGCCGGGCACTGAGGGCCAGCACCGCAGCGACTTCGCCCGGGATCGTGCCAGGGTGCTGCACAGCGCCGCGCTGCGCCGCCTTGCCGACAAGACGCAAGTGGTCGGGCCGAGAGAAAGCGATACCCCGCGCACCCGACTGACCCATTCGCTGGAGGTCGCCCAGATCGGGCGGGGGATGGCGATCGGGTTGGGCTGCGATCCCGACCTTGTTGACATGGCCGGTTTGGCCCACGACATCGGGCATCCGCCGTATGGCCACAACGGCGAGCAGGCGCTGGATGAGTTCGCGGCGGCTCATGGTGGGTTTGAGGGCAATGCGCAGAACTTTCGGATCCTGACCAGCTTAGAGCCCAAAGTTCTTAATCAGCAAGGACATAGCGTCGGTCTGAACCTGACCCGGGCAGGTTTGGATGCCGTCACCAAGTATCCCTGGACGCGGGGGCGGGATCGACGCAAGTTTGGCTTTTATGACTTCGACGCCGACGCCGCCGCCTGGGTGCGCGAGCGCGCACCTGCGGATCGGGCCTGTCTGGAGGCCCAGGTGATGGACTGGGCCGACGATGTCGCCTATTCGGTGCACGACGTTGAAGACGGCGTCGTTTCCGGCCGGATCGACTTACGGGTGCTTGCCGATGATGACGAAGCCGCCGCGCTGGCCAAACTGGGGGAACGCGACTTCGCCCGGGTGCGCGCCGACGACCTGGTCGCGGCCGCGCATCGGCTTTCCGGGCTACCGGTGGTCGCCGCCGTCGGCAAGTACGACGCCACCCTGGCGGCCTCGGTCGCGCTCAAGCGGCTGACCAGCGAGCTGGTGGGCCGGTTCGCCTCGGCGGCGATCGCGGCCACCCGAGCGACCGCAGGCCCCGGGCGGCTCGCCCGCTATCAAACCGACTTGCGGGTTCCCGAGGTGGTGCGCGCCGAGGTTGCGCTGCTCAAGACCCTGGCGCTGCAGTTCATCATGTCCGATCCGCGTCATCTGGAACGTCAGCGCTCGCAACGGGAACGAATCCATCGGGTGGCGCACTGGCTGCTGGCCGGAGCGCCCCGAACCCTCGACCCGGTGTTCGTGCCCGGGTTCAACACCGCCGCCGACGACGGTGAGCGGCTGCGGGTCATCGTCGACCAGATCGCTTCGTTCACCGAGGGACGGCTGGAACGCATCGAGACCACCCAGGCCTGAGCCGCCGACGATAGGTACCGCACCCCGGCCGCACTAGGCTGCGGTTTATGTCCAAGCCCACCATTGTTGTTGTCGCTACGTTGTCCTCAGCTGTCGTCGCGTTCAGCGGCTGCAGCTCCCATCAGTCGTCCAGCACCGCACCCGCCTCGACGAGCGCTTCAACGGGTGCCCAAACACTCAGCGCTGAACTGCACACCGCTGACGGTAAGTCGGTGGCCACTGCCACCTTCGACTTCGCCAACGGCTATGCCACCGTCACGCTGAAGACGACCGCGAACGGCATCCTGACGCCGGGACTCCACGGCCTGCACATCCACGAGATCGGCAAATGCGAGCCGAACTCGCCTGATCCGATGGGTGGTGCGCCCGGCGACTTCATGTCGGCCGGCATGCATTACCAGGCGCCGGGGCACACCGGGGAACCCCCCAGCGGTGACCTGTCGACGCTGGAGGTCCGCAACGATGGCGCCGCCTACCTGGTGACCACCACCGACGCGTTCACCAGGGACGACCTGTTGGCGGGCAACAAGACAGCCCTCATGTTGCACGGCGGGGAGTACGGTCCAGACGCCGAGAAGCGCATCGCGTGCGGCGTTATCGGCACCGGTTAGCGCCGATACAGTTCATCTTCGGAGCATCGTCGCTGCGCCTGATTGCCCGGCTTCTCCTCCCTCAGCGGCGCTTCGGGCATCGTCGCCGGGCGACGGCTCTACACTGAGCCGATGGCAGGCCGTATCTCCGATCGCGATATCGCCGCCATCCGCGAACGAGTCCGCATCGACGAGGTCGTCGGCGACTACGTCCAGTTGCGTCGCGCGGGCGCGGACTCACTGAAGGGCCTCTGCCCCTTTCACGACGAGAAGTCGCCGTCGTTTCACGTGCGGCCCAATCACGGTCACTTCCACTGCTTCGGCTGCGGTGAAGGCGGCGACGTCTACGCGTTCGTCCAGAAGATCGAACATGTCAGCTTCGTCGAGGCCGTCGAGGTGCTGGCCGACCGGATCGGATACACGATCAGCTACACCGGCGCGGCCACCAGTGTGCAGCGTGACAGGGGCAGTCGCAGCCGGCTCATCGCCGCCAATGCCGAGGCGCAGGCGTTCTATGCGGCGGCGCTGGAGTCCCCGGAGGCACAACCGGCGCGCAAGTATCTGACCGAGCGGAATTTCGACGCCGACGCGGCACGGCACTTCGGCTGCGGATTTGCGCCGTCTGGCTGGGATTCGCTGACAAAGCATCTGCTGCGCAAGGGTTTTGAGTTCAAGGAGCTTGAGACCGCAGGCCTGTCGCGGGAAGGTCGCCGCGGCCCGATCGACCGGTTTCACCGCAGGTTGTTGTGGCCGATCCGGTCATCGGCGGGAGAGGTGATCGGATTCGGGGCGCGGCGGCTGTTCGACGACGATCCGATGGAAGCCAAATACGTCAACACGCCGGAGACGTTGCTGTACAAGAAGTCGTCGGTGCTGTTCGGTATCGACCTGGCGAAGCGCGACATCGCCAAGGGGCATCAGGCCGTCGTCGTCGAGGGCTACACCGACGTGATGGCGATGCACTTGGCGGGGGTGACGACGGCGGTCGCCTCCTGCGGCACCGCGTTCGGTGACGAGCACCTGGCGATGCTGCGCCGATTAATGATGGACGACAACTTCTTTCGCGGTGAACTGATCTACGTGTTCGACGGCGACGAGGCGGGCCGGGCGGCGGCGCTCAAGGCGTTCGGCGGCGAGCAGCATCTAGCGGGCCAGTCCTTCGTCGCGGTCGCCGCCGACGGTATGGACCCCTGCGATCTGCGGCTGGCGTCCGGCGACGGCGCGTTGCGGGATCTGGTGGCGCGGCGAACTCCGTTGTTCGAGTTCGCGATTCGCGCTGCGCTGAGCGAGGTGGACTTGGACAGCGCCGAGGGCAGGGTGGCCGCACTGCGCCGATGCGTACCGATGGTCGCCCAGATCAAAGATCCGACGCTGCGTGACGAGTACGCGCGCCAGCTGGCGGGCTGGGTCGGCTGGTCGGATGTGGCGCAGGTGCTCGGCCGGGTGCGTGGGGAGGCGAAGAACCCCACCAGCCAGAGCCGTGCCAAGCCCCGTCGTACCGCCGCAGCACAGGCCGACACCGGCGCGCCGGAATTCACCGCCCTTCGTCCCGACCCCCGCGACCCCACGCTGTGGCCGCAGCGTGAGGCGCTCAAGTCGGCGTTGCAGTACCCGGCGCTGGCCGGGCCGGTGTTCGACGCGCTGACCGTGGAAAGCTTCACACACCCCGGCTACGCCGCGGTGTGCACGGCGATCGAGGCGGCCGGTGGTACCGGGACCGGCATCGGCGGGGCTGAGTGGCTCGATGCGGTGCGCCAAAAAGCCCCGTCGCCGGCTGCGGCCGCGCTGATCAGCGAGCTTGGCGTCGAGAGCATGCGGGTCGACGACGACGACAAGCTGCCGCGTTATATCTCCGGCGTGCTGGCCCGCCTGCAGGAGGTGTGGGTCGGCCGGCAGATCGCGGAGGTCAAGTCGAAACTGCAGCGCATGTCTCCGGTGGAGCAGGGTGACGAGTACCACGCCCTGTTCGGCGACCTAGTCGCGCTGGAGGCCTATCGGGGCAGCCTGCTGCAGCAGGTTAGCGGCGACGGCCTCACCGCCTGAGAAAGCTCCGGTCAGGGCGCCCCGCGCGGTCTTTGCGGCTCGACAACAGCGGTCTCGTCGTCGATCTCGGTCAACGTCACCATTCGCGTGTCGGGCGAGACCCGATTCGCGATCTTGCGTCGTCCTCCCTCGATCACCGATTTGGCGGCGGGACTGCTGGTCAGGGCGCGGTAGGTGCCGACGATCTGTTCGTAGCGGCGCCGCCCGGCCTTCGCGCCCAATACGTAGCCGAGTCCCAGGACGACGACATACCGGATCAAAGCGGTCCCTCCAGACGTTGGTGCGATGAGTCCATCCTGCCCCATGCTCGCGGGCAGGCGCCCCTCGGCGGGCGATGACTCTGCTTGGGCGTCAGCACGCAAGTACGCTAGAGTCGTCCAGCGATCCGCGCCAGCGTGCGCGCGGACACCAGCAGTCCCCTGTAGCTCAATTGGCAGAGCGTTCGGCTGTTAACCGATAGGTTCCTGGTTCGAGTCCAGGCGGGGGAGCAGACGTTTGAGCAGGTCAGGCCATGTAGCTAGATCTGCAAAGGAACCTCTGTGCCTTATCTGTGGCTTTCGGACGTGCCGACTGCCTTGCTTCTCCTCTCATCCACCACACCAATGAGTAGGAGGCAGAGCAAATGAACACCAACCGCGACATCGTTCTCTCCGCCGCGGCCGTGGCGGCCGTGGTGGTCGTGGCGCCCGGTACGGCCGGCGCCGACCCGACACCCGCACCCTCACCCGGATACCAGATACCCGGGCCGGATGGGCCAGCGTTCCCGGGCGCCCAGGTCTACCCGCCCCAATGCCTGAGGAACATGCTCGCCTGCGGGTTCAGGTACGACCCCGGCACTGGGACCTGGCGCCCGGGAGGAGACCAATAAGCCTGACCGCCACCTGAACCCGTTTGCTTGATCCGGCTACTAACCTTGATGCCATGCATGCCGTGGGCGAGCTGGTCTGCAGAAGCGGCCAGTGGATGGTCCAGCCACCCGAAGTATGTCCACGCGGGCATCGGCTGCTGCCGGGGCGAATGCTGGTCGGCACCGTCGCGTGCAGCTGCGGCCGCCACATCACCTGGCGATGCGAGTGCGGTGAAGTCACCTATGGGCCGGCGTTGACCCCATCGTGCTCGGTCCTCGACGGTCCAGCGCGGATACGGAGCTATTGATTAGGACCTGGGCTGCGGCAAGAGAAATATGCAGTCGATGGGAACTAGATCGGCGTAGCCTGAATCGTTGATCGGGCCGCCCCAACCCCTCTTGGGGCGGCCCGTGACGCCCGCAAGGGGACTGGCACTGCATCAACTCGGTGCAGACCGTTCGATGGTGCCGCGAAGCAGTGCAACTGAACGCGAGTAATCCACTACCTGTCTTTTTTCGACGTTCACCGAGACACGCTGAACCTGCGACCACAGGAACCAGATCGCCCCAGTCCGCGTCTAAAACAGTTGATCGGGCCGCCCCTGTCTCTCCTCGGGGGCGGCCCGTCACTGCGGCGGCGGGCCGTCCCATTGCTCGGCGGCTTTCTTCGCGTCGTCATCGGTGCTGTAGGTGCCGTGGAAGACGTGCGCGGGCACGCCACCGATCTCCTGGATCACCAGATTCACCAGAATCCACGGCTTGGCTTCGCTTGCTGCCCTGGGGCCGTAGAAGATGCGGTATTCATGGCTGCCACTGACCGCACGGTAGCGCTCGAACGGGTAGATCGCTTTAACGTCGACCGTTTCCCAGGTCAGCATGGGCATGGTTTTCATTATCATCTGGTCCCGGATCGCCCTGGGAACCGGATCGCCTTAGTCCACGTCTGAATAGTTAATCTTGCCGCCCCTACTCTCCTCGGGGCGGCCCGAACCTATTGTGGCAACGTTCATCGCCACGTCTCATTAATCGAGGGGAAGACCATGAGTGACAACCTCTGGACCGAAGCTTTCGACGCCATGAACGCGGTTGATCGCGACCATCACGACGAATTGACGCTAGACCAGAGACTGAAGGTCGCTGAGATCAAGGCCTTGCTGGCAATCGGTCAGGAGTTGTCGATCATCCAAGAGCACGGGATACAACCCAAATACAGCCCGCGCCGCATCTAAGCGGTCATTTACACCGTCATTGAGGACATGACGCCGGTCATGCTGGCCGCACTGGTGGCTGAGGCCTGCTCGTCGCGTATGGGTCCTATTGCGTTGGTCGGCTGGCGAGCCAACCTTCTGTCTTCGCGTGCCTGCTCTTTGGAAGTCTAGATGCGCGGGAATCGGGCGCTTAGTGCCCGAAGCATCCTTTCGACCTCCGTGATGCGCTCTCGGACTGTTGTGAGACGTTTCGGTGGATCGGTATAACCCTCGGCCTCGCACCGGAGATGCCATTCGACTTCTGCTGCGACAACCTTCTCCCTCATTTCGGCGAGCTCAAGGCGCAGCATCTTCGCGAAGGATTTGGCCTGGGCACGTTCAGAGGGTTGTGTCAGGGCTGCCCCGGCATCGGCGTGACTGTGGGGTGACCGATCACGGTTTTCGTCGCTGGCTGTCATCGCCGACGCCTACTCCGAATTTCCGAAGGCGTCGTTCACCGGCCAGCCGACTGCGGCCAGTCGTCGCTTAACCCGCTCGGTGTCTGCTAGCGACGGCATCTCGTCGATGAGCTTTGTAATCGCAACCCGCACATCGGTGTCGTCAACCGGCATGCCCCCATCGGCCATCAATTCGGTCGCGACGGCGATGACCTCGTCGTCGGAAAGACGGCGGCGAAGGAGCGCCAGCAGTGGAATGTAATCATGCGCAGGAACGCCTTTGGGGTAGCCTGCCCGCAGGAAGCCGACAACCCGTGTCAACACGCGTGTCAACGCCATGGTCCCCTCATCCTGAAACTGCCTAGTTTGCCACTCTGGCCGGTCCGACCACCGGCGGGGAACCCCCTTCACCGATCAGCAACGCTTTGTTAAACATACGTCCA
>Ga0210405_10001735_pt1 | contig 24051 bp, 17 predicted proteins | sample IncBWH11MmetaG_FD_155492 | JGI IMG/M metagenome (GOLD analysis project Ga0210405, IMG submission 155492) | Forest soil microbial communities from Barre Woods Harvard Forest LTER site, Petersham, Massachusetts, United States - Inc-BW-H-11-M | ecosystem: Environmental > Terrestrial > Soil >... | reverse complement strand
GGGACGCGCTTTTTGCGCGGGCGGAGATCTCGCGGCGATCGGCAAAGGCCGGCGTGGACGCGAAACGCAGGAATTGGAGCCGCTGTTGCGCGCGGGAATGCAAGCGGTTCTCCGGATGCGAACCATTCCCCAACCGGTGGTCGCCGCGGTGAACGGCGCCGCGGCGGGCGCGGGAATGAATATTGCGCTGGCAGCCGACATACGCATCGCGGCGGAAGAAGCGACCTTCGGGCAGAATTTTGCCAAAGTCGGATTATTTCCAGATTACGGCGGGACGTATTTCCTGCCGCAGCTTGCGGGACCTGCGAAAGCTGCCGAACTTTTCTATACTGGTGAGATGATCGAAGCGAAGACCGCGCTGAGCCTGGGCATCGTCAATCACGTCGTTCCGGGCGCGCAACTGGAGGCCGAGGTAAAATTGCTGGCGCAGAAAATTGCGCTGGGGCCGCCCATCGCCATCCGTGCCGTCAAGAAGGTTCTCTTTGGGAGCGAGAAGAAAGAACTCGCGCAGGCCCTCGAGCAAGAGGTCCAGGAACAGATTCGCTGTTATCTCTCTGAAGACTGCAGCGAGGGAATTCGCGCTTTTTTCGAGAAGCGGTCTCCAAAATTTCAGGGCAAGTAGCCTTCCCGGTTCCAGCCCCGCGACGAACATGGCCATCGGTTGTGAAACAATGCAGCCGCGGTTCGAACAATGCGGACCGATTTGAAAGTGAGGATTGATGGACGAATTAGAAATTACACCCGCAGACGTGAAGGCGCGGCTGGACCGCGGGGAAAATTTGGTTTTAATTGACGTGCGCGAGCCTTGGGAGCATCAGGTGTGCCGCATCGAGGGCGCGAGACTCGTGCCGCTGGGATCGCTGGCAGCGAGTTTGCAGACGCTGCCGGATGTGGACGAAGTGATTTGCTATTGCCATCATGGGATGCGCAGCCTGGACGCGGCAGCGTGGTTGCGGTTTCAGGGAATCGAGAGGGCAAAATCGCTGGCCGGCGGAATTGAACGGTGGTCGGCCGAGATCGATCCGAAAGTTCCGCGATACTAGGAGAATGTACAGGGGATGGATGTGAAGACGATTGCGGTGGTTGGCGCGGGCACGATGGGGCGGGGGATTGCTTACGCTGCTGCGCTTGGCGGGTACAACACCGTTCTCGAAGATGTCTCGCGTCACGTGCTCGAGCAAGGCATGACGTGGATCCTGCAATCCTTCGAGGAAGGAGTTGTTCGCGGCAAGGTCGAAGCCGGTGTTCGTGACAGGGCGCTGTCGCTGATTTCGACGGCAAGCAATGTCGAAGACGCCATTCGCGACGCCGAGCTGATCATCGAAGCCGTCCCGGAAGAGCTGGAGATGAAGCTCGAACTCTTTACCATCTTCGACAAGTTCGCCAAGACCGGAGCGATTTTCGCGAGCAACACGTCATCGCTTTCGATCACGGATTTCACGGACGTGACGGTTGCGCGCGATCGCTGCATCGGGATGCATTTCTTCAATCCCGTGCCGAAGATGAAACTCATCGAGCTGGTGAGGACGCCGCATACTTCGGATGAAACGGTGGCCACTTGCCGCGAAGTCGCGAGCCGCATGGGCAAGGAAGTGGTGATCGTCAACGAAGCGCCGGGTTTTATCACCACGCGGGTCAACGCGCTGATTGGCAACGAAGCGTTCAACATGCTCGAAGCCGGAATAGCCACGCCAGAAGACATCGACAAGGCGTTGAAACTCGGGCTGAATCACCCCATGGGCCCGTTCGAGCTGGTCGATCTTGTGGGCCTGGATGTGCGGCTGAAGATTCTCGAGTATCTCCATCAGACGCTTGGCGAAAAATACCGGCCGAATTCCTTGCTGCGGCAATACGTGAAGGAAGGACGGCTGGGGCGCAAGAGCGGGCGCGGCGTTTACGATTACCCGCAACAAAAAGCCGCGGAGAAGAAAGCATAAGCGCACAAGGAAGAACGGATCAAATCCAGCATGAACTCACTCGCAGAAAAAATCGTCATTCAGCAGGGCGACCTGACTGAAATGGAAGTGGACGCGATCGTCAACGCGGCCAACAACGATCTGGTTTTGGGCGCAGGCGTCGCGGGCGCTATCCGCCGCAAAGGTGGAGAAGAGCTCCAGCGTGAATGCGATGCGATCGGCAGCATCCCCGTCGGCTACGCGGCCATCACGACGGGCGGAAGGCTGAAGGCGCGATTCGTGATTCACGCGGCCAGCATGCAGCTTGGCGGGAAGACGAGCGCAGAGTCGCTGCGGCATTCCGCGGCGCATTCCTTGAAAATTGCCAATGAGCGTGGGTTGAAAACCATCGCGTTTCCGGCGGTGGGCACGGGCATTGCGGGATTCCCGTTGAAAGAGTGCGCGGAGATCATGCTTCGCGAGGCGGCACAACATCTGCGCGGCGAAACTTCGCTCGAAACCGTTTATTTCGTGTTGTTTGACGAAGCGGCGCAGGGAGTTTTTGAACGGGCGTGGAGAAAGATTCAGACGGAGCCCGCAGGCGATTCGGCCGGAGCCAAGGGCGCGTGACGCCACTTGCGGAATTGCTTGCCGAACGCATTCGGCGCTTCGGCCCCATCACCTTTGCGGATTACATGCGCGAATGCCTGTACCATCCGGTGCATGGCTATTACAGCAAAGCGGAGTCCAAGCGTTTCGCGGACTACTACACAAGCGTTGACGTGCATCCTATTTTTGCGCGGCTGTTGGCGCGGCAGTTTGCGGAGATGTGGGAAAACCTCGGACGCCCGAAGGAGTTTACGCTCGTGGAAGCGGGCGCGGGTGTTGGACGATGCGCTTCGCAAGTTCTCGATTTTTGCGAAGCGAAGCTGACGGCGTTTTATGAAGCGCTGAAGTATGTTGCTGCGGACCGCTCCGCAGCGCGGCGTGAACAAGCGGCGGCGCGCTCGAAACGCCATGTGGAGGCCGGACATTTCACGGCTTCCACAGAGGTTCCGGCTCATATTTCCACGGGCTGCTTGTTTTCCAATGAATTGCTGGACGCGCTGCCGGTGCATCGCGTAGTGATGGCGGGCGGCACGATGAAAGAGATTTTCGTCGGTTTCCGCGACGGGCGCTTTGTGGACGTTTTGGCGCCGCTTTCGACTTGCGCGATATCCGAGTATTTTGCGTCGCAAGACATTGTTTTGCGCGAGGGCCAGCACGCCGAAGCTGGGTTGGAAGCGTGCGACTGGATCAGCGAGATCGGCCGACGCCTCGGGCGCGGCTACGTGCTTACCGTCGACTACGGGCATGCGGCGGCGGAACTTTTTGACGAGCGCCACATGCGCGGCACGCTGCTGGCGTATCAGAACCATCGCGTCAGCGAAGAGTTCTATGCTTCGCCCGGGGAACAGGATTTGACGGCGCACGTCAATTTCACCGCGCTGGAACTCTGGGGAAAACGAGCCGGCCTGGAAACCGAGGGCAGCGCTTCACAGACGGCTTTTCTGATGGCGCTCGGGCAGGTCAATGAATTCGCGGACCTCTACGACGAAGGACAAACCGAGGCGGAGCGCACGAAAGCGCGGCTGCAGCTCAAGACGCTGATCTACCCCGAAGGCATGGGGGAACGATTCCTGGTTGTGGTGCAGCGAAAAGGCGTAAGCGCCACGAAATTGACCGGTCTGGCGGGAATTTCGCAGTGAATCTGAGACGCGTGCCGAGACGCAACGGATATCTTTGAGTTCCGATCGTCGTCCAGGACAGGGATTCGGCGCCCTACATGCGAAGAGGCCCTCGCCTTGATCCTTTCCTTTTAGCCGATGCCCTGCATGTACAACTTTGAGCACATTCTGTCCCTCTGGTACTAGCAGCCTATCGTTATACGCGCTTCTACCTGCCAGGCTATTGGATGTCATTTGATTGTGGTGGGACGCTGTCATGGTGGAAAATGGCGGCGAGCGAGTCAAATAAGGTAAAGCTGCCATTCCCGCCCCATCCTTTTTGGCCATTTGTCTGAAATTTTCGACGGAGGATAACTCCATGAGCTTTCTGACCAGGGCCACGGTGGCAGCTTTCATTGTGTTCGCGCTGGTTTCCGCGGGGCGAGGGCAAGCACCGGTACAAGACTCAACGCAGCCGACGGCACACCCGCCGGACGATGACTTCTACTCTCTTCGCCAGCCCGCCGCTGCGGGGGATGCGCAGGCGCAATTCGCTCTAGCGAACCACTATTTCTACGGCATCGGCGTTCCCCAAGACTACCGCCAGGCTTTGCTCTGGTACAGCAAGTCCGCTGGCCAGGGCTTCGCTCCTGCACAGAATCTACTGGGCTACATGTATCAACATAAGTTTGGTGTGCCGCGGGATTACAAGCGCGCGCTGGCCTACTATCGTTCCGCGGCGAAGCAGGGCTATGCGCTCGGGGAGTACAATCTGGGCCGCATGTCCGAGGATGGTGTTGGCGTCAAGCGTAATTACAAGCAAGCCCTTGATTGGTACCGCAAAGCGGCCGACCAGAATCTACCGCAGGCGGAAAAGCAAGTCGGATACTTCTACCAGTGCGGATATGGGGTGAAGCGAGACTTTGGTCAAGCCCATACTTGGTATCTCCGGGCCGCCGGCCACGGCAACTACGACGCCGAAAACCAGTTAGGCTACTTTGCCGAGCAGGGATGGGACCAGCCCCAGAACTACGCCGACGCTTTTGCCTGGTTTTACAAGGCCGCGGAGCATGGCAGCGACGACGCCAAGGAAAATATCGGCTACATGTTTCAGAATGGCCTCGGCGTGCAGACCGATTACGCCAAAGCCATGTATTGGTTTGTCGAAGCTGCGGCGCATGGGAACAGCGACGCGCAAAACCAACTTGGTTGGATGTATCAATTCGGGCAAGGCGTGGAGCCCGACGACGCCAAGGCTGTGACTTGGTACCGCATGTCTGCCGATCAGGGCAATCGGCGCGGCATCGACAATCTCCACGCTTTCGAAGAAGTGCTGGAGGACCGCGGCTCGTGGCAAGCCGCCAACTCCAAAGTCATCGATGCTGCCATCGCGCGGGCTCAGCGCTGGGCGACAATCCAGGATCTTAAAGCCCGCATTGCCGGATTAGAGGGCGACGCACAAAACCAAGACGATCTTGCCGACGGCCTCGAACACATGGGCAAAGGCAAGACCGGCAAGACCGATGCGATCGGCAAGCTCATGAATGCGATCGGCAGCGTCCCCGCCGTCAACAACCGTATGGATGCGGCAAAGTATCGCGATGAGGCGGCGCGCCTGCGCCAAGAACTGGCCCAACTCGAGCGCCAGAACGAATCCGCCGCCAGCGTCCCTGCTCCCTAACATCCTCCACGCCCGGATGTTCGATTTGGGCGACCCACGATGTCGCTAGGTCCCGAGTAGCGCGTGATCGGAGACTGACTCGGTGCTAGTTTCCTGGAGGATCGCCGACCTTGCAAAACCATTTCTATTGCTGCGGAGGATTGGGTTTCTTCAAGACGGGCTTTTCGCCTGAGGCTGGTGGGGGAATTGTTACGGCCGGCTTTGCGGGTTCGGCGGGGGTGGGGGCGGTGACCGAGGTTCCGCCTTCCGAATAGGCTTTTTTGAGCCAGCGCTCCGATTCGGCTTGGCATCCTCCGGTGTTGTCGTTGGTTTGCTTGGCTTTGCTGTATTCGTTGACGGCACGCTCGCGCTGGCCCAGCATGTCAAAAATCTTTCCTAGATATATGTGGCTCCAGCATTCGGTCCATTTTTCCGAGGGCTCGGGAACGGTCTGCAAGGCTTCGCGGAAGGCGTTGGCGGAGGCTTGATAGTTTTTCTGGTAGAAGAAGGCTTCGCCCATGCGGAAATTGGCGAGCGGGCGCCCGGGCTGAATGGAAAGCGCGCGCTGGTACTGGGTGACAGCATCGTAAAAACGGCCTTGCTCGGCGAGATCCTCGCCGCGGGCGATGGCCGCGCGGGCGCGTAGAGCGGTGCTGCCTTTGAGGATGAGATTGTTGGGGTCGATCTTGATGCCGCCGGGTTTGGGGCGGCCGAACGTTTCCACCGCGAATCCAGACTCCGTGCCAATCACGTCGACGGTTTTCAGCTCCGGATTTCCCTCGGTATCGATGCGCAATTCCACGGGCATGCGGAAGGTGTCCAACGGCTGCTTGATTTTGCCGTTGACGCGAAAGCCCTTGGGGGTGCGGTAGACGACGTATTCTAAGGTGAAGTCCGGGACGCCCGTGGAATTCAGCCACTGGGCGAAAAAGCCGCGCAGGTTGGACGGGTCTACGGGCGGCTTGGCGGCTTGTGCGCGGCGCAGGGCGATATTTTCAAAATCGTCGATGCGCGCGCTCTTCTCCGCAAATTGAAAGTAGAAGTCGCGCAAGGCGGATTTGAAGGCCACATCGCCCATTTGCGCGCGCAACATGTGAAAAAGCATGGCGCCTTTGTTCTGCACCACGGAACGATAGTCCGGGGAGTACGGAACGAGGCGGGCGGCTTGCGCGATAGGCGCGGCATCCTCATACATCAGAGCGCCAACGGCGAATTCGTCCACGGCGCGGAGACCGGCTTCCTTGCCGGCGTTTTGCTCGGCGTAGAGTGCTTCTGAATAGCGGGCCAGGCCATCGCTGATCCAGACGTCGCCCGGCGTGGCGGGCGTGACCTGAATCCCCCACCATTGCGAGGCCACCAGGCGCGCGATGGTGCGGTCGGCGCCCTTGGGATCCCAGATGCGCTGGCTGAGGAGCAGGACGCCAGGGGCGGCGAAATCGCGGAAAGTTCCATCGGGAATCTGGATCAGGGTGAAAGAGGGATCGGGGATGGGTCCAAACATGTCGGAAAAAACGATGGCGGAGCGGGCGACGCTGGATGCAAATTCCTGTGCGTTCGCAGAGGCCGCGCGCGGGGCGTAAACGGCCACGTTGATGCCTTCGGCCTGCTTGGGATTGAGTTGGAGATTGCCGGCGACGAAGGTGCCATGCGGCGCGAGGCTCTTGCACTCGAAGGTGTAGAGAAGCCGGGCGCCTTCGACGGCGTTTTTGGCCGGCATGGGCGACGGGGCGGAGGCTTTGCCGGTTCCGGCGACGGCGAAGGTGTCGGGGACGTTCAGGCGGAAGGTGGCGGTGTAGCGGTTCGAGGGAAAATCGGTGAGCGGGAACCACCTGGCGGGAAGCAGCAAGTAAGCACCATCTTTGTTGATGAGGGCGGCGCGGATGCCGGGGACCGGGCTGTTCTCTTCGTTTACGAGCAGACCGGCGTAAGTGTAGGTGAGGGAAACGTGGCCGGCGGTCGCGATGGGAGTGGGCAACTGGACGATCACGTTGAGCGGACTTTGATTGTCGCGCTCGAAAGGCAGCGGCTTGCCGTCGGCGCCTTTAACCTCTTTGACAATCAGATTCTGGTGGAGCTCGACGCGCACGCTGCTGGAAGCTTCGACGGCCTTGAAATCGATTTTGGCGGTGGCGGAAAGCGATTGTCCGATGGGGTCGAGCGAGGCGGAAATGTCGTAATGTTCGGCGAGAAAGTTTACCGGCCGGAGACCCTGCGCGTGGAGCGGCGCGGCGGCACAAGACAGCAAGATCAGCGTGATGAACAGGAATGTAGCAGGAACTCTTCGGCGAAGGGCCATCGGACCCCTTTCAATTGTCTTCAATTCTGCACCAATGTACCTATATAGGATACCAAACCCATCACTTCGCGTTGCTTTGAGCCGCTTGCAGGAGCCTGGCGATCTCATCGGCTGCTCTTTCGACGGCTCCTGGCGGGCCGAGGAGGCGCCGCACTTCTTCCAACCCGAGGCGCATTTTTTCCACTCGGTTTTTGCTTTCTTCCGACCCAGATAGGAGGTTTTCCGCTTCGTCGGCGAGCCGCTGCGGAGTGAAATCATCCTGGATCAATTCAGGGACGACTGCGTGGCCGGCGATCAGATTGACCATGCTGAAAAACCTGGTACGGACGAGCGGTTTTGCGAGCAGCGCCGTCAGCGGTGAAAGCCTGTAAATGACGATCATGGGCTTATCAAGGAGCGCGGTTTCGACGGTGGCAGTGCCACTGGACACGATCGCCAGGTCCGCGGCGGCTATGGCGTTGTAGGTATCTTCCTTAATGAACCGCGCATGCCATTCGGAAGGGAACTGCGCTTCCAACCGCTGGATATCGAGTCCGGGAGCGACGGCCACAACAATTTGAGGCGGTCCCGGCAGCTTCTTGCGGATTTCACTTAGAGCTTCTACCAGCACCGGAACGTGGTGCGCAATTTCTCCTCGCCTACTGCCCGGCAGGATCGTGATGATCTGCTTCCCTTGTTCCAGACCGTATTTCCTGCAAAATAATTCCCGCGTCGTGGTGGGTCGCACGTTTTCGACGAGGGGGTGGCCGATGAATTTCACCGGCACGCCGGCATTGGCGTAGAACTTTTCCTCAAAGGGAAAAATGCACAGGGCTTTGGCGAAGCGGCGGCGGACCAAATTCACGCGCCAAGGGCGCCAGGCCCAGAATTGCGGGCAGATGTAATAGACGCTTCGAACGCCTTGGGTGCGCAGCTTGCGGGCCAGGCGCAGATGAAAACCGGGGAAGTCCGTGAGAATGGCGAGCGGGGGACGGCGGCGAGCGGCTTCGTCCACGAGGCGGCGCATGGCGCAAATCAAGGACGGCAGGCGCTTGAGAACTTCGGTGATGCCCACGACGGAGACCTCGGAATAATCGGTAATGATTTCGACGCCGGCGGCGCGCATGTGCGGGCCGCCCATTCCGAAAATGGCGACGTCGAGGCGCTGCTTCAGTGCAGCGGCCAGGCGAGCGGCGTACATGTCTCCGGAAGCTTCGCCGGCGGAGAGAAGGAGCGGGATGGGCGGCATGTAAGGATGGTGAAGGATCAGTCGCTGGCGGGCAAGACCGAGGGCTCGGCCGAGCGGCTGGATTCGATGGGCAGATGGAGCTCCTGCTCCTTGTATTGCAACTGGTAAAGACGATAGTAAATTCCGCGTTGCGAGAGAAGCTCTTGGTGAGCGCCCTGCTCACGTAACCGTCCCTTGTGAAAGACGAGGATGCGGTCGGCGTGCTGAATGGTGCTGAGGCGGTGGGCGATGACCAAGGCGGTGCGGCCGCAGAGCAGGCGGTTCAAGGCTTCGCGGATCAGCAGCTCGGTTTTGGTGTCCACGCTGGAGGTGGCTTCGTCCAGAATGAGGAAGCGCGGATTGTGGGCCAGGGCGCGGGCAAAATTGACGAGCTGGCGCTGGCCGACGGAGAGCGTGGAGCCGCGCTCGTTGACGTTGCTGGCGACGCCTTCAGGCAAGGAGCGAATAAATTCGCCGAGACCGATTTCTTCGACGGCGTGCTCGACAGTGGCGCGGTCGATGCCGGGAGTGCCGAGGCGGATATTGGTTTCGATGGTGCCGGTAAAAAGAAAGGGATCCTGGAGCACGATGCCGAATTGACGGCGCAGGTCCTGCAAATCGATGAGGCGAATGTCTTTGCCATCGAGGAGGATTTGTCCGCGCTGGACGTCGTAGAAGCGGAGGAGCAGGGAAATCAGGGTGGTTTTTCCCGCGCCGGTGTGACCAACGATGGCGAAGGTCTGCCCGGGAGCCACGCGGAAGGAGACATCGCGAAGGACCCAGTCTTCGTCGGCAGGTTCGGGGACGTTGCGGTAGCTGAACCAAACGTTGCGGAATTCGATTTCGCCGCGCGGATGATCGAGGGGAATGGCGTTGGGATCGGATTCGACGAGCACCGGCTCATCCAACAATTTGAAAATGCGCTCGGAAGCCGCCATGGCGGACTGGAGAATGTTGAATTTCTCGCTGAGGTCCTGGATGGGACGGAAGAAGCGCTGCGCATACATGGTAAAAGCCGTAAGAACACCGAGACTGAGGGCACCGTGGAGGATGCGATTTCCGCCGGACCAATAAATCAAGGCAATGGTAGCAAAGCTGAGAAATTCTACCGCCGGATAAAACAGGGCGTAAGCGAGAATGGCATCTCGCCAGGCAAGCATATTGTCGCGATTGCGCTTTTCGAATTCGTCCATGGCTTTGCGTTCGCGGTTGAATAGCTGCACAACGCTCATGCCGGAAATGTATTCCTGAAGGAAGGCGTTGATACGCGCAATGGCGGTGCGGATGCGTCGATTCGCGTCGCGTACGAATTTGCGGAAAATCAGAGTGACGATCAGAATTCCTGGCAGCACGGCCAATGTGTCCAGAGCCAGACGGCGATCGAACTTGAAGAGCAGGCCAGCCATGACGGCGAGGAGAAAGAAATCGTTGATCATGGTAACGACGCCGGCGGCGAAGAGATCGTTGAGGGCGTCGACGTCGGTGGTCACGCGGGTGACCAGGCGGCCGACGGGATTGCGGTCGAAATAACTCATTGGCAGACGCTGCATGTGGGCGAAAATCTCGCTACGCATGTCGTACATCGTTTGCTGGCCGACGCGCTGCATAATGCGAATTTGCATGTACTGGGCAAGGAAATCGAACGCGAGCACGGCAAAGAAGAGAAGGCTGAGCCACTCGATGCCCCGCCAGGCTTGCGCTCCAGAGATAGTTCCGTGAAGGGCAGGAGTGAAATAGTTGTCGATCGCTTTCCAGAACAGATAGGGTGGCGCGAGTTCAAGGGGTGTGACGACAGCGACAAAAGCAAGTGCCACGGTGACGCGCCATTTGTAGGGCTTCATGTATTGCAGAAGCCGACGCATCAGGCGCGAATCGTACGCTTTGCCGAGGGCTTCTTCTTCGTGCAGGTTGCTCATGCGCGTTCGAGCTCTTCTTCCAGCAACTGTTTCTGGTACAAATCCGCGTAATAGCCGCCGCGAGATAGCAATTCGTCATGTGTGCCGCACTCGGCGATAGCGCCTTCGACCAGGACGACGATCTGGTCGGCGTCGCGGACCGTCGAGGTGCGGTGGGAAATCAGAATGGTGGTGCGACCCTGCATGATGCCGCGCAGGCCGCTGAGAATGCGCTCTTCGGTTTGCGTGTCCACGGCGGAAAGGGAATCGTCTAGGATCAAGATGCGCGGATCGCGGACGACGGCGCGGGCAATGGCGGCTCGCTGCTTTTGTCCGCCGGAAAGCGTGATGCCGCGCTCGCCGACCATGGTTTCGTAGGCCTTGCCAAAGTCCTGGACGTCGCCGTGGAGGCTGGCAATTTCGGCGGCTTCGCGAACGCGCTGCTCGTTGTATTCAGGCAAGCCGAAGGCGATGTTGCCGCCGACGGTCTCGCCGAACAAGTATGTGTCCTGGGGCACGAAGCCTATGGACTGGCGCAAAGTGACGAGAGGCCACTCGCGGATCGGACGCCCATCGATCAAAACGCAGTCGTCGGGAGCTTCCCAGAGACGGGCGATGAGCGCGGCAAGGGTGGTCTTGCCGCTGCCGGTGGGGCCGACGATGGCGAGCGTCGAACCGGCGGGGACTTTGAAATGAATGTCGCGAAGGACAGGATGAGAAGCGTTGCCGTTGGATTTAGAGGCACCATTCGATTTGGAGGCGCCGCTCGAGCCAGCTCCCGAAAGAGTGGTCGGGTAGGTAAAGGTGAGATGGCGAAATTCGATTTCGCCGCGAGGCTTGGCGTCGGCGGGGACTTTCGCATGGCGGTCATCGATATTCGGTCTGGCGCTCAGGATGTAACTCAACCGGCCCATGGATGCGGCGCCGCGCTGAAAGATATTAGTGACCCAACCGAGGGCGATCATGGGCCACACAAGTAAAGTGAGATAACCGTTGAAGGCGATGAGAGCGCCGAGGGAAATCTGGCCGCGGAAAAGCTGGTGGCCGCCCTGCCATAGCACAATCAAAAAGGTGGTGCCGATGAGCGCCTGAAGCGAGGGCATGAACATGCTCCAGGTGCGGATAAGCTTGATGTTGCGCGAGACATATTCGCGGTTGGGCTCATCGAAGCCGCGAATCTCGGCTTGTTCCTGGGCGTAAGCGCGGACGACGCGCACGCCGGCGAGATTTTCCTGGACGCGGGCGGTGAGGGTGGCAAGCGCGGCCTGGATCGATTCGTAGAGGTCGTGAATCGTCTTGCCGAAAAACCAGACAGCGATTGCCACGATCGGCGCGGGAAGCAGAACCCAGAGGGTGAGGGAAGGCGAGAGCGTAACCATCACCAAGATGGCCAGGATCATGGTGATGATCGTGGTGGCGCTGTACATGATGCCGGGGCCGAGCACCATGCGGACGGCGTTCAGGTCATTGGTGGCGCGGGACATCAGCTCGCCGGTGCGATTGCGGACGTAGAATTCCGGTTCGAGGATCAGCAGGCGCTTCAACAGATCGTTGCGGATGTCGAATTCAATGTCGCGAGAGACGCCGATGAGCGTCCAGCGGGCGGAGAAAGAAAGCAGGCCCTTGATCGCGACGCACAGAACTACGATGAGGCAGTAGATACCCAGCGTGCGGCGGCTGCTCGGGGCGTACCAGGGAATGGATCTGCTGAGCTTCGACGTATTCAGGGCCGCGGCGAGCGCCCTACCGGCAGCACTACCGGTAGGCGTCGAGTGTTCAAAAGGAACAGCGTTGCCGGCGAGCGTGTCGGTCATCACGCCCGTGGCGAGAGGGAGCACGTTGCCGATAACGCCCATGAGCACGACCGTGAGCAAGCCGAAAACGATGCCTCCGGTGTAGCGCCGCAGATACGGCATGAGGCTGCGCAGACCTTTGGCGGCGGGAGTTTCCCCGGTGCCCTTGGACGCGGCTTTAGCAGTGGCTTGAGCGGCAGCGCTCATCGCAGAGTGGACCTCGCATCTTGCAAGGATGGCGATTCGAGCAGGAAGTGTTCATAGTTGCGGTCGAGCGATTGGTAGCGCTTGGTCGCGGGATTCCACTGCACGGCGATGGGGAGCACATGCGAATCCGTGACGCCCTTCAGCGGCGTGAAATAAAGCTGCAATCCCTTTTCAGGGTTTTGCTCGTATTGCAGACGCCAGCCGGTTATCGGGGCCAGCGGCATCCCGCCTAGAAAACCCTTTTCATTTTTCAGGTGTTCGTCACAGCGCAGGAGTTCCGCCCATTTCCCTTCGGTATTTTCGGCCACGACGGCGCGCGTCACGATGGTTCCCGGTAAATTGTTGGTAGGCGTTTTTGGCACGACGTTGGCCACAAGAAATTCCTGTTTACCGTTTTTCGCCAAGTCGCCGAACGCCAGCACTTGCGATTCGCTACCCAGCAGCGACTTTGCCGCCAATTGAATCTCCTCGGGCACGGCCGGCTCCGCGGGCTTGGCTTCCGCTTGAACCGCAGGCTTGGACGCATCCGCACCGCATCCGCCCAGAACAATAGCCAGGGACAGGAGACTCAGCGAAAATTTCAGGGGGATTCTCCACCTGCGGGCCGCGCCAATGCCGGAGCCCTCGTTTAGAAAGGACGGACCGATACCTGCGTGGTTAGCACACGAACAATCGCCTTGCGAAGTTTTTTCCATCAGAGATTTGCCGTTGCGGGCGTGATTACGGCCACCCGCTCAGGCTTCCCGTCCTTTTCCGGTGCGCAGAACACTTTCGTTACGCCCGGCACTTCCGGTTCCACTCCATGCCTTGACCGCTAGAACAATTCTAGCCGTTGGCCGGCCATGGTGGAAGGACTCCGCGAAGCGGGCTTGTCCAAGTCTTGAATGCGCTAACGCTGCCCAAAAATCGCATCCAGCCGCGCTTCAAAGTTCTCCTCTCCTTCGGAGCTAAGCTCGCTGCGCTGTACCGGCAGCGCTTGCTCGATGGCTTCCACCCAGTTGAATAATTGTTGGATGTTCTGCCTGGTCTTTGCGTGATATTCCTTCAAGTTGGCGCTCACCGCCATCCACTGGCGGAACGTACGCTCCATCGGATGATCGGAGGAGTCAAATGGATTCGACGCAGCTCCGGGCGCGAGTAGCCCGCCATGCCCGGTGAAAAAGTGCTCGAAGCCCAGGTCGGCCATGAAGTGCCCGGCGGTGGCCGCGAGCCCGTCGTCATAGTCGAGGCCGTGGCACACGAGCACCAACGGCTCCGGCTTGCGGTGCCACTTCAGGCTTTCGATATCGAAGCTCCACAAGTCCCACTTGGCGCTTGCGATGTAAGCGGTGTCGGCGTTCAGGTGCTGCACCGCCAGCGCGGCAACCTCGGCAGGCCCTGTTTTCAGCGGGCGCAAATCCCACTCCGCGACAGGGATCTCCGTGGCATCCACGGCCTGTACAATCAGTTCGGTAAACGTATTCTGCGTGGCCGAAAGCGGCGCGGTCGTCAGGAACCGGGCGAATTCGGCAATCATTGTTTCCAACGAAAAATCGTGCGTCCACACGCGCAGGCAAGCATGGTTGGCCATGATTGTTGGAACCTTGTGGATTATACCGGGCCTGCAGCGAAGTAGCGAATTCGCCTGGGATCCATGCGTATCGACTGGATCGCTGGCCGGTTGTATTTTGTAGGGGCGCAGCATGTTGCGCCCCTACTTGGCAAGACTGTCAGCTGCTGGTGCCAGCGCTTTTGGCGCGGGCGGAAGGTTCGGCGGGCGGCGCAAAAGTCTGCGCCATCTCCCTTAGCCGTTCGCGCAGGGATTCTCCCACGCCGGCGAATACCTGGGCGCAGGCTTCGCGTAGTTTTTCTTCGGCGGTCGCGGCGATACCTGAAATCATCTCGCGCGATTGGTGATCGAGCGACGCCACCGTCGCCAGCATCCATTGGTTGGAAACATTTTCCAGGCGGCTCTTGTACTGCTCGGAGGCTTGCTCGCCCATGCGGCCGTAAATTCCTTGCATCTCTTGTTGATGGGCAACGGTCATCGCTTTCCAGGAGTCCAGCAGCGGCCCGAATCCTTCGGAAACTTTCTTCTGGGCTTCGGCCACACCGGCTTCAAGCGCTCCGCCCATTGAGGATTGGAAGCGCTTCAGGAAAGCTTCCTGTTCGGCGGTTGTCTGTTGCGCAATCTCCATACGCGCCGCATCCATTTGTAGCCGTGCCCCGGCCGTCGAGCGCTGTACTTCCTGATTAAATCCATCAAGCTCCTGTCGGCCGTTGCGTTGAACCTCATCGGTGAATGCCGCGGCAGTCGTGTCCGCGGCTTCTGCAAAGAGCGCTCGCGCGCGCTCGAAGGCATTCCGCACCACCTCTTCCATTTGCGTCTGCGCGTGTCCCACAAAACTGCGGCTGGCATGATCCAGCTCGCCCGCAAACACGCTGGAAATCTCTCCTGCCTTCTCCCGCAACTGGCTTTCGGCGTGTCCGACGATTCTTTCCGTCAGGTTTTGAATCTGCGTCTGAGCCTTCTTTTCATACCATTCCGCGGATTTCAGGAGTTCTTCGACCAGCTGGTGCTTCAAATCTCCGGCTTTTCCTTCCAACTCCGCCAGATTGCGTCCGGTGATCGCTTGCGACGATTCCTGCAGAATTTGGTCGACGCTGCCCAGATTCTCGCGGAAGCGCGCCAGTGATTCGGCGAAAGCCTCGTCGGCGCAGCCGCGGATGCGGTCTTGCTGCATTGTCAGCGCGGCATCCAACAGCGAGCGCCCGCCGGCCAGTCGGTGAACCGCTTCTTCGGCGCGGGTGACGTGCGGCTGCACTGTCTCCGCGATTTGCCGTTCAAACTGCGCGACAGCCTGGCGGCTGGCCTCTTCAAAGGTCGCGCGGACTTTCGCGTTGAGCTCCTCAAGGGTCGCTTCGGAGCGGCGCTGGATTTCCTCGCGGTGCGGGTTCAATACAGTTTCGAGTTGCGATTGGAACCCGGCCAGCGCCTGCTGCTGCGTGTTTTCCAGCTGCGCTGAGTGTTGTTCGAGCCGCTGGCTGGTTTCCGCTGCAAGCGCCAGTACCGACTCCAGCCGCTCGGTCTGCTCCTGCAACGAGTCCCGCAACGAGGCCATGCGCTGCTCGGCTTCTGAAGCCGTACTTGCCGCTGATTCGCGCGCCGCCGTGGCGTGGCGCGCTATCTCATCCTGCAGTTGAGCCATCCATTCGCGCGCGTGTTCGTTCAATCCACCGGCGGCGCGATCCTGCGTTTCCGCGAGAGTATGCTCGATCGCTTCGCGCCACCGCGCTTGCGCTGCTTCCAATTCGCCCGCAAGCTGCGCGTGCGCAGAAGATTGCGCTGAGGAGAGTGCCGCTGTTACCTGTTGCTGAATCTCATTGGCCGTCGCGATCAACGCCTCGCGCTGCGCGGCGGCATGTCGTTCATACTGCCGCGCAGCTTCCTCAAGCACTCTTGTCGCGGACTCCGTTTGCGCGGCAATTTGCGCTTGCGTTTGCTCCGCTTGCGTTTTCAACCGTGATGCCGCGTACTCGCCGTGTTGAACTGCCTTCCGCAGTCCCTCTGTCATGCTTTCCAGTTGCTGCGCATGTTCATTGCGCTGCGCCGCGCCTTCGCGCGCTAGGCTCGCCGTCAGCTCGCGCGCGAGTTGCTCGAGTTGTGGGGAAAGCCAGCGCGGCAATTCCGTCCGCAGGGCCTCAGCCGCTGCAGCATGGGCCGACCGCGAATGCTCGTCCGCTTCTTGCTGAAACTTTTCGATGGCCTGCGCGGTCTCATTCACGATTTCCGCGCGTCCAGCTGCAAACTTCTGCTCCCACTGCTCGAAGGACAGCCGCCGCTCCGCGGATACCGCCTGCGAAGCCGCTTCCCGGGTCGCGGCTTGAATTTGCTGCTTGGCATCGGCCACCAGGCGAGCAACCTGCCGCGCCAACTGCATGGAAGCATCCGTGGTGCTCGACGGAGAAGGGAACAGCCTTATGTTGTCCCCTCCCGCGGCCGGCGGCAGTTCCCCTTCTCCCAAATGCAGCGTGGCATCCGGCTCAGCCATCGGGGGTGGCAAGGGGGACGTCTCCGGCGGCGCATCCAGCTTCATCACGATTTGCGTCAACTCGGGGGACGCACTCCAATCTTCGGGCGGAAACGCGATACCCCACACGTTGCCGGAAACTTCCAACTCCAGCGCTACTTGAAAAAGCTGTCGCACCGTTCGCGGACGTTGAATCCAAGCCACCCGCCCTCGCACCGTGCGCGGCGGCTGACCCGTCTCCGGGTGCGGAATCTCCATCAACACCCACATGTTTTTCAGGACGTAATGTTTCGACTGGTAGCGGCAGCCATGGCAATTAATAATCAGCGATGACGTTCGTTCCACAAACGGACGCCCCAGCGCGTCAACACCCGTGACCACGAGAGGAACTGCCTGCACGATGCGCGTGCTGCGGCGCTTCCTCAATTCCGCGCTGGCGTTATTCGCGCTTTCAGACACCATTTCCATTATCTCATCGGCAAAATCGCCGCCTGAATCGTCCATACAGACCGCCGCCGCCCCTCAGGATTTTAAGATTGCGCGCAGACGATTGGAATTGCTGCATCTACTTCATCGCGTCACTTTGCGGAGTACCTTCCGAGGCCGGCCTGCGGTGCGTGCCCGTTAGGAACATCCATGCTTCCTTTGCAACCCAGATTGGTCCAACCAGCAAATAAACCGCTCCTTGGAAAAATGCCGGACGATTTCCTTCGATGCGGTGGCCGAGAAACAAGAACACCCATCCGCCCAGAAAAAATCCCGCTCCCCAAATCCACTTCATGAACAGGAGCAGGATAAGGCCGGCAAAGATCATCGGGATGCCAACGCCGTGCAGGAACTTATTCCATCCGGATTTGTGCTCGTGGTCGTACTGCGTCATGTAGTGCGCCAGGCTCGGCATGAGCGCACCTCCAGTCAGTCGCGATGCGGCTGCCATGCGTATTGGCGAGGGGACAACCACCGCAGCAATGAAACTGTATACCGAAATGGGAGGATTGGCTAGAGCGTCCTAAGCGTACTAAGAGTTATGTTGCGGGAAGCCTATTGCGGTGGGAAACTTGCACACTCCCTGCGAAGTCAAAAGAGCGCGTTTTTCAGCGCTTTGCGAGCGGCAAACTCTATAAATCCCGCCGCCCTTCCATGGCTTTCAGCATCGTTACTTCATCGGCATATTCCAGGTCTGCGCCCACCGGGATCCCGACGCCGATACGCGTGACGCGCACGCCCAGCGGCTTTAAGAGCTTCGACAGGTAAACCGCGGTGGCTTCGCCCTCCGCCGTGGGATTGGTGGCGATGATGATTTCTTCGACGGCACCGCCTTTCAGCCGCTCGATCAACGGCTTGATGTGGAGTTGGTCCGGTCCGCGCCCCGAAAGCGGCGAGAGCGACCCTCCCAGCACGTGGTACATGCCGCTGTAGGTCCGCGTTTTTTCAATCGCCATGATGTTGTGCGCTTCTTCGACCACGCAAATCGTTTTCTTGCTGCGCGTCGGCCCCACGCAGAACAAGCAAGGATCCGAATCCGTGATGTTGTGGCAGACGGAGCAGGCGCGGATTTTTTCCTTGGCGTCGCGAATGGCGTCCGCCAGAGCCAAGGCATCCTCGGGCGCGGCGCGGAGCAGGTAAAACGCCAGGCGCTGCGCGGTCTTTTGGCCGATTCCAGGAAGATGCTTCAGCTCATCGATGAGCCGTTCGACGGGAGCGGCAAAATCATGCATGCAGCATGTGTAGCATAGCCGCGCGCATCAGCGCAAACGGACTAGAGATGGCGATACATGACGTAGGCGTCGACGTAGCCGAGCGCTGGATGAAGGAACGCTTTCGGAAGGCGGCCCACAATCTCAAAATCAAAGCTCTGCCACAAGCGCACGGCGCGCTCGTTGGTGCTGATCACGAAATTGAATTGCATGGCGCGGAATCCGCGTACGCGCGCTCGTTCGAGCGAATGCGCGCACATCGCTCGGGCCACTCCGCGGCCCATCGCTGATGCGGCAGTCATATAGCCACAATTGGCGACGTGCGCTCCGCCGCCTTTTTGGTTTGCTTGCAAGCAGTAAGTTCCGACGATGTCGCCGTTCTCATCCGCGACAAAAACTTCACGTTCGGCGGAAATCCAATATGCCAACGCGCTGCCTTTTTCCATGTCGCGCGGCAGGCAGTAGGTTTCACCCGCCCGGATGATGGGCTCCATGATTGCCCAGATGGCATTCGCATCTCCGTCGCTTGCGGCCCGGATCAGCATCTTCCTATTTTGCCACGGGTGCTCTTAAACGCAGACGGGCCTCCCGATCGGATCGGGAGGCCCGATTTGCACACTGTGATGCGAAGGCTAGCTTAGTTTTCGAGCTGCGTCTGGAAAACTTCGCCGGGAAGCACGAATCTCGCGGGCTTCTGAAGCGACTCCACCCGAGGCAGATTGACGGGAAGCCGTTCCTGTTTTTCGGGAAGCGCAGCTGTGTCATCCGCGCGCAGGCGCTCCATCTTGATGCCCAGCGAACGCTCCAGTTGAAATAGCTCGGAACGCTGCTCCTTCACGAAAAGTGTGGAAGCCACGCCGTGTCCGCCGTTGCGTCCGGTTCGCCCGACGCGGTGGATGAAATTCTCCGCCACTTCCGGCAAATCGTAGTTGATAACATGCGCGATGTCCTGCACGTGAATCCCGCGCGAAGCCAGGTCCGTCGCCACCAGCACGCGGAAGCGGCCTTGCTGGAAGCCCGTCAGCGCCGTGGTGCGTTGCGATTGCGAGCGGTCGCCATGAATCATGGCGGCGGAAAATCCCTTGCGATTCAAGCTGTCGGCAATGCGCTCGGTTCCACGCTTGGTGCGCGCAAACACCAGGCACTTGCCCTTTTCCTTGGTCAGCAAACGCTGCAGCATTTCCTGCTTGCGGTCCATGGCGACTTCAAACGCCTGAATGCGGACGTTTTCCGAGGGCTTCGACGTCGACCCGAACGAAAGACGCACGGCGTTGCGAAGATAATCCTTCACGATGCGCGCCATGTCGCCTTCCATCGTCGCGGAGAAGCACATCGTCTGCCGCTCTTTCGGCAGGATCGAAACGATGCGCTTGATGGCCGGAAGAAAGCCCATGTCCAGCATGCGATCCGCTTCATCGAGGATGAGGATCCGCAGGGCGTTAAAATGGAAGAGCCGGCGGTCGAGGTAATCTTCCAGCCGCCCCGGAGTCGCCACCACCACCCGGGCACCCTTGCGAATAGCCTGGAGTTGCGCGCCTTCGGACAAGCCGCCGACAACCAGCGCCGCGGGCAGCAACTGTTTGCCGCGCAGTGCGTTGTATTGCTCCACCACCTGCATGGCCAGCTCGCGCGTCGGCACCAGCACCAGCGCCGCGATTCCCGGCGTTTTGTCCTTAAGCAGCTTTTCGATCACGGGAATCAGGAACGCCAGCGTTTTGCCCGTTCCCGTCTGCGCGGTTGCCAGCACATCTTTGCCTTCCAGCGCCTGCGGGATGGCCGCGGCCTGTACCGGCGTCGGCGTGGTAAAACGCGCCGCAGCCAATCTCTCCTTCATATAAGGAGAAATCAGCATTTCGGAAAAGCGCCCCGAAGAGCGTTCCGCAACGGAACCTGATGCGCGTTCCGCCAGAGGCTCCGAGGAGCGCTCTGCATTCACTTCTGTAGCATTCAACATTCAATATTACTTTCTTACTGGCAGAAGCCGTCGCGGTTCGCACACGAATTCTCGGGCGGCCGGCGGCTTGCTTTGCCAGTCTTGTTTTAGATTACGCGTAAGACTTACGGAGGAAACTGGAGGCGGGAGTCTCAGATCGAATACTGCACCGGAGGGACCGCACAACACAACCGAGGTATTAAGCGCAAGGGAAGTATAGCACACTCCGGTTCATCGCGGGGATTTAATCGCAGTGGACAGTCCTTAGCCTTCTGTTTCGTGGTTCGGAGCGAAATACAATCGGCCCGCTAAGTCTTTCATTTAACTGCTTTTATCTGGGAAGAGGTTACTGCCTGGTTTCTCCTGGAAACAAACTGCAAGATTCTCATCCGTCCCCGTTCTAACATCAGAACAAACAAAGGATCAGTCACCCCGAGGAAAACCCATGCCCCTGGTCGTACTGATTGTTGTGGTTTTTGCGCTTCTGGTGATCGCCTCGCCCTTTATCACTCTCGTTCTGCTCGGGAAATACAAGAAATTGCGCGAGAATTTGCGCCAACTCGACGAGGAAAATTCCAGGCAACATACCTCTTTCCAGCGCGAGGTTGCCGACCTCAAGCGCCAACTCCCTGCCGCTGTCCACGCGGCTCCGCCAGTCGCGGGTGAACCTGTCCAGCGGCCTGCCGTTCCCATGGCTCCTCCAGCAAAAGAAACGCCCGTTCCAGTGATCCGCGTGGAGATTCCGGCCTCCGTAAAGCTGCCCGCGCCGATGTCGCTCACGGCCACAGAGAAGCAACTTGAGGCGCGGCAGCTGGAGAAGCCGCAAGTACCTTCTCCCGTCGCGCCGCCTCCTGTACCAACCGTTCCCACGGGCGCGCCCGCGCAAAAACTGCCGGCGTCACCCGCACCTGTTGAGCAAAAGCCTGTTTTGCCCGCTGCCGTGAAATCGCCGGCCGAACTAAAACCGTCTGCCCCGGTTGCTCCGCCGCAAACCACTCCGGCGTCTGTTCCGGCGTCCCAGCCGCCAGCGCCGCGCATTTTCGCGCCAACGCCACGCGTATCAGCGGAAATTCCGCCTGCCGCGTCGGCGCGCGTCTCAGCGCCATCGCCGATCTCCGCCTATCGCGCGCCCGCGCCGAAGCCCACATTTCAGCAGCGCATGAAAACGGTCTCCGCGATCGAGGAAGCCCTGGGCACGAACTGGCTCAACAAGCTCGGCATCATCATTCTCGTCGTAGGTGTCGCTCTCTTCGGCATCTACGAACTCGGCGCTCTTGGCCCGCTCGGCAAAGTCGGCATCTCTTACCTGGCCGCCGCGTTTCTCCTTGTCGGTGGCATCTACTTGGAAAAGAACGAACGCTACCGCCTTCTTGGGCGCACCGGCATCGGCGGCGGCTGGGCGCTGCTCTTTTTCAGCACGTTTGGGATGTATCACGTAGGAGCGATGCGCGTTCTTCCACTCAATCCCGGCGGGCTCACGCTCGATTGCGCCCTGATGCTAATCGTCGCAGTTGCGATGGCGCTGCATACTCTGCGTTACCGCTCGCAATTCGTAACCGGTCTTGCTTTCTTGTTGGGATACTCCACTGTCGCGCTCAGCCAGGACACCGTTTACAGCTTGTTTGCCGGCGTCTTTCTCGCCATCGGTTTGGTCACCATTGTTCTGAAAATGGGCTGGTTCGAGCTCGAAGTCTTTGGCATTCTCTCCAGCTACCTGAATCATCTTTATTGGCTGTACCGCATCCTTGGCATCGAGGGAGCTCACGGCCGCCACTTTGAGCAATATCATGCCAGTTTGGCTTTGCTTTTCTTTTACTGGCTCACCTTCCGCATTTCCTACATTGCACGCACTATCAAAACCGATTTCGAAGAACACGTCTCCACCTTCGCCGCTATCTTGAACGTCCTCCTGCTTCTCGGCGTCATGAAGTTTCAATCCGTCCAGCCGGAACTCGCTTATCTCGCGCTTCTTTTCGTTGGAGCGTTCGAATTCAGCTTTGCCCAGTTGCCCATTACCAAACGCCGCCGCCCCGCATTCGTCGTCTTGAGCGTGATTGGCGCGACGCTGATGCTCGCCGCCGTTCCTTTCCACTACTCCGGAAATAACGTCGCCATCCTCTGGCTCGTGGGCGCGGAGGCCTTCCTAGCGGCCGGAATCATCACCAAAGAAGTTGTCTTCCGCCGTCTTGGTCTGCTGACGGGCCTGCTCGTGGGCTTGCGTCTCCTTGGCGTTGACTTCCGCCACCTCCTCAACTTGCGTTTCGCAAAAGAAGATGTGGTCCTCGATGCCGGCGTGCTCTTTTGCCTGTGCGCTTTGGTTTTCTATCTGAACGCGCTTGGTGTCGGCTCTCGCTGGAAAGATTCTTTTGCGAACTCACTCGATCGTCCCTTGCTGACCGTCCATTCTTATCTCGGCGCGTTCACGGCTGCCTGCTCGGCCTGGGCGCTTTTCTCGCACGACTGGACGGCGCTCGCTTTTGCCGCCGTGATGCTCACGGTCGCCGCACTTGGCCGCGCTCAGGAATCCCCACACCTGCAAGTGCAGTACGCCCTCCTCGGTGCGCTCACTTTCTATCGCGCCGTCGTCGTGAATCTGCACCTCGAAGCCCCTGCGTATGCTCACGTGCGAATGCGGTTGCTCACTCTTCCGATTCTTGGTGCCGTGTTCTATCTCACGGCCAAGTTGGCAGCGCCGCGTGGTTTTCTTGATCAGCGCATCATTCGCGGACTCTTCGCCGCCGCCGGCAGCGGCTTTATCGCTTTGCTCATCTGGTTTGAAGTTCCGGAACTTTGGCAGCCACTCGCGTTCATCGCTTTCGCGGCGCTTTTGTCCGAAGCTGCCCGCGCCATAAAATACTATTCGATTGCGATCCACTCGCATGTACTCAGCGGCCTGGCGGTTTTTACGGCGCTCACCGCCAACCAGTTCGCGACGCGAACCTGGCATACCATTCCGCTGCACGCCCTAGCCGCAATCCCCGTCGTTGCAGGCGCTTACTGGCTCGCCAAGCGCCTAAGCACGGAAAACGAGCGCCATCTCAGCATGGCTCGCGTCGCGTATACCTGGGTGGCCGCCGGCCTGGTGGTCTGGATTCTCGAAGAAGCGCTCCGCTCGCCCTGGATCGCCGTCAGTTGGATCGTTTTTGCCGTGGCGCTCTCGCTCTCCACGCGCTGGATTCATTACCAGCAGCTCGCCTGGCAAGCGAACGTCGTTGGTCTCTGCGCTCTGGTCCGCGCCTACTTCTATAACTACGACCTCGAACAAAAGTTCTGGGGCCGCATCTCATTGCGCATCTTTACGACCTCGCTCGTTGCCGCGGGCTTGTATTTCCTCTCGCGCAAAGCAGCTCCGGAAGAACGCTTCGCCCGCGTCACCGCCTTCCTTCATTCTTTCGCGGCGACCGGACTCCTGGCCCTGCTTGCTTGGTATGAATACCCCAATGGCTGGCTCGCTCCACTGTGGGCCGCGTTTGCGTTGGTGCTGGCGATCGTCGACCAGCGTTTCAAGCTGGAAGAATTGCCCTGGCAATCGCACATCCTCGCGGGACTGACGCTGCTCCGCAGCATCAGCGTGAATCTCTACGTCGTTGCCACATGGCACGGCATCAGCGTGCGCCTCTTGTCGCTTGCCATCGTCGCCGTGATTTTCTACGCGCTCTCGCGCCTCATTCGCATGCCCGAAGAGTGGCGCCGTCTCGACATTCACCACGTCTACTCTTGGGCTGCATCGGCCATCGGCGGCCTGCTGCTCT
>Ga0210405_10001734_pt1 | contig 24068 bp, 19 predicted proteins | sample IncBWH11MmetaG_FD_155492 | JGI IMG/M metagenome (GOLD analysis project Ga0210405, IMG submission 155492) | Forest soil microbial communities from Barre Woods Harvard Forest LTER site, Petersham, Massachusetts, United States - Inc-BW-H-11-M | ecosystem: Environmental > Terrestrial > Soil >... | reverse complement strand
AAGACCTGTCCGGTGTGCCTAATCATGCTTTTGTCCCTCCATTTCGGAATTAGCAGTAATTGAATCGTCGAAAATCTGAGCAACACACCGATGCTTCCCAGGGCCCAGAAAAATGCGGACCAGTCATCTTCTATATAATCGAGTTCACCCAGCATTGCCCGTGCCCATTCTGCGAACTTGGTCGGAGCGCAGTCCGCCGCGAGACCCAACAAGCGCGAGGCAATCCTTCGTAGCGTCAAAATCATTCTCGCACTCCATCGAGGACTAGATTGCGAGGTAGGCTTTTTGAAACTTCCCTCACCATCTCGCAAGCCGCTCTTATCCCATTTGCCGTAAGACGATACATGTGTCTTGGAGGCCTACCTACTTCAGCGGTCTGCCAGTAAGTCTCAAGCCAACCATGCCCGGCGAGTCGCACAAGAATTGGATAGAGCGTGCCGGACTTGAGTTCGGTATTGCGACCAAGGTCGTAGCCGTATCGCCAAAGTTTGGGGTTTGAAAGGAACTCCTCCAACACCTTCACGGTTTGAACGTACCGGCGCAATCGTACTTTCATGCCAGTAGTCTACATATGTAGAGTATAAGTGTCAAAGCGCGGACATTCGGTCCAATGCGAGGGGAATTGACAGATTCCCAAAGCAAGCCGAAACGCCTGCCGCCAAAATTATTGCCGGACTGGTACTTTCGTACTACCATCGAGTGTGGGACGTCCTACATTTCGCCGAGTACGATCACTCTATAGGTTTTCCCGGGTATCCCCGCTATCTTGTATTCACTAGTTTTTGACTAGGGGAATTCGGATTTACTCGCGAAAGGCAGGCTTCCATGGCGTCCCCGTACGACCAGATGACGAAGATCGACAATCCAGGCGGCAGCACCACCACGCGCTCCAGGCAAACCGAACGGCGCGGCAGCCGGCGTTGCAAATTCACGCAATTGATGCGCATCCGGCCCTCGGACCCGGAACGCGACCCGTTTGAAGATATTCGCGGCACCCTCAGCGTTTCTCGTTCGGGAATTTTTTTCCAGTCCAGCTTGACCACATACGAAGTCGGCATGCGGCTGTTCGTCACCATGCCCTATTCGAAAGAGCCCGCATCCATGAGCCGCGAATACCTCGCGGAAGTAGTCCGCCGCGATCAACTGCCCAACGGGTTGTTCGGGGTCGGGTTCAAGATCCTGATGGAGATGGGACTCCCCGGCGGATTTGGCAGCAGCTATTCGACGAGCGGCAGGTAGCTCCTTAGAGAGATTAGAGTTGTGGAAAACGAAAAGGGCGGGTGGCCGAAGCCATCCGCCCTTTCCGCGTTTGGGGGTGGGGAAAGTCGTTGGGGTTCAGCTCTTGCCCAGCGCCGACAGCGTCTTGTGCCGCAGTAGGCCCATATGGCGGTTCAGCGGATGCTTGCGCCCGAGAAAGGTGAATACGGGCGGCCGGCGAGGGGTCAGCTTGGCCATGGCGATGCTCAGTCGAACGTCGCGGCGCGCATATTTCATTCCGGCAATCAGAGCCTCGCGGGCATCTTCTTTACGTCCCGCGGCCATATAGACTTCGGCAAGATTCAGGTAGAGTTGCGCTTGGTTGCGCTTGATGCGCACCGCGCCGTCGCAGAGGCGCTCGGCGTCGGCCCATTTTTGCTGCGTGCGGGCCAGCGCGACACCCAGGTACGACATGTAATAGGGGTTGTTCTTTTCCAGCTCAGCGGCCTTCTGAATGTGATTCAGGGCCCGGTTGGCGTAATTGTCTCGGAGCAAGGTTAGTCCGGTCTTGAATTCCTTGAAGGCTTCCGTATCCATCATCATTCCACCTCGATCATTGGCAAGGATTCCCCGGGGAGAGGACAACTTCCGTCGCTGGGTCAGACGCAACTCGCCAGGGGAAAAAAGCGCTCGAGAAGAGGCGGAGAATGCGCTCTTCTTTCCGTGACTTGGAGGACAACGAGTTGGCCGAGGAAGTTGTCATTTGCCGGTCTTTGATGACGTTACGGGGAAGAAACCTCCGAATCTACTGACCCGTAGGACAGAATTCGTCCAACGTCTTTACGTTCTAGTGATGGGAGGGACACAAGCCGGGAGTGGCCTGCGGGACTGGCCGAAGCCGGGAATTCCAAGTTTTCTCAGGATTTTACTTTGATTAAAGCAGGGAACCGCTTTTGCGCCGCCAAACCTTCCAGTCCTCTAAGGTGACTTTGAGCATGGCCTTGGCCGCTTTGTGCAGCCAGCGGTCTTTCCGGGCGGCCAGGTCGCGCCGCACCTCCGGGATGGCCTTATGGCTGCCCAGATGGATGTTGGCGGTCTCCCAGCCCATGTAATAGAGCAGCCTCTCCTCGTCGCGCTCCTCGGGGAGAGACCGGATTTCGATGTGGCAGCAGTCCGGGGCCAGCCGGCGTACGATCCAGTGATCGGCGAAATGCACGTGTGGGTCGCGAATGCGCACCGCAATCGCAACCAATTTGCGGCTCAATATCTCCGCCGTGTGAAGGTGCCTGGCCCAGATCCAGGCCGAGGGCGTCAGTTGCTTGGCCTCGCGTACGATATGGGCTCCATGCCATTCGGCCAGCGCCAGAACGCGCGGGTGGCCCAGGCTGCCGAGGCCGGCGATGCGGGACTTGAATTCGTACTCCGGCACGCGCAGCGGCATGGAGGCGTCCAGGAGTTTCACGACGTCCTTGGGGATGTGCCCCTTGAATCGTGGACAGCTGTTGATTTTTTTCCAGAAGAGAACCGGATCGCGGAGCTTGTTGAGGGCCAGAAGCCGCAGCCAGCGATGATGTTCGGCAAGCACAAAAGGCGCTCCGCCCCTTGCCAAGGAGTCGCGGTAGCCCTGCTCGACGGCGCGGCAGGCTTTTTTCCGGGTGATGGCCAGGTGCTCTTCTTCGATGGCCAGATAACAACTGGAAACCAGGCGCACCAGGTCCACGGCATAAGACGCCGGCCAGGCTTCGTCGAAATCGTTGACGCCCCAGATGAGCCGGCCTTCCAGGTCGCGCCAGGTGCCGAAATTTTCCACGTGCAGGTCGCCGACAGCGAGAACCTGCGGCGCGCGGGCCAGATTCGGGCAGAGGATCGGCCACCACTGGGCCCAGCGGTAAAACGTGGCGCGGAAAAACGGGAACGGCGCATTGGCCATGTTCTGGTGCTTCAGCTTCACGTCGGATTGCACCATCCGGACGTGGCGAGAGGCCCATTTTTCGAACTCAGCGGTGGCCTCGACAATGTCTGGCAACTTGTGTTTTATTTCGCTCATGAATCGGCAAGCTAGTCCCGCCGGCGATGGTCAGGCGGCCGGGTAAGTCTACTTCGATTTATGTGAAATTAAGCGGCGTCTTTTTTAGACCCGCGCGTGCGTGGCCGCCGCCCGAGTGCGCGATTCATAAATAGGGAAGCGCGCCGCAAGCTCGGCCACCTGTTTGCGAACTTTTTGTTCCATGGCCGCGTCTCCCATGTGGGTGAGAACCTCCGCGACGCCATTGGCGATCAGTTCCATCTCTGGTTCCTTCATGCCGCGTGTGGTGACCGAGGGGCTCCCGAGCCGGATGCCGCCCGCCTTCATCGGCGGCAGGGGATCAAACGGAATGGCGTTCTTGTTCACCGTGATGCCGGCGCGGTCGAGCGCCTTTTCCGCATCGCTGCCGGTGATGCCGCGCGGATGGACTTCAACCAGGAAAACATGGTTGTCCGTCCCGCCGGAAACTACGCGGAAGCCGTGGCGCGTTATGGCATTCGCGAGGGCCTTCGCATTAGCTGCCACTTGTTTTTGATACTCGATAAAAGAGGGCTCCATCGCTTCTTTAAAGCACACGGCCTTGGCCGCGATGGTGTGCACCAGCGGGCCGCCCTGTGTGCCGGGGAACGTGAGCTTGTCGATCTCTTTCGCAAACGACGCCTTCGAGAGCACCATGCCACCGCGAGGGCCGCGCAGCGTTTTATGCGTGGTGGTGGAGACGATATCGGCGTGCGGAACAGGGCTCGGGTGCACACCCGCCGCCACCAGGCCTGCGATGTGCGCCATATCCACAAAGAAAATCGCGCCGACGGCCTTGGCCACTTTTGCGATGCGTTCGAATTCGATGATCCGCGAATACGCGCTGGCCCCCGCGACGATCATCTTCGGCTGGTGCTCCTGCGCCAGCTTTTCGATTTCGTCGTAGTCGATCCGCTCGTCTTCCTGCCTCACGTGATATTCCACGAACTTATACATCCGGCCGGAAAAGTTCAGCGGGTGGCCGTGCGTCAGATGCCCGCCATGTGCCAGCGCCATGCCCAGAACCGTGTCGCCGGGCTTCAGCGCGGACATATACACCGCCACGTTGGCGGAAGTTCCGGAGTGCGCTTGCACGTTCGCGTGATCCGCGCCGAAAAGCTGTTTCGCGCGGTCGATGGCCAGTTGCTCCACCTTGTCGGCAAATTCGCAACCGCCGTAGTAACGCTTCCCCGGGTAACCCTCCGCATACTTGTTCGTAAAGATCGAACCCATCGCCTCCAGCACGGCTTCGGAAACGAGATTTTCCGAGGGGATCAGTTCGAGCCCGGTCGCCTGGCGCACGGCTTCCTCACGAAGCAAGTCCGCAATCTGCGGGTCAACCCTGTCGAGAGGGCGCTGCATCCGGTTATTCGCTTCAGTGGTCATTCTTTTCTCCAAAATCGTCTGCGCAAAGATCCGCTTGCTACCCGGCGGATTCAAGAAATCGGCCACCACGCTGGTTGCGGCTCGCCTTTGATTGAGTCTATCGGAGAGTATACCCCGCCGCAATCCAGCGGAAATCGAATGGATATCTTTGGAACTGAACTCAGGTCAACCCGGTCTCATCATGCGTGACCGTGCCCGGCTGCCGGGGCCAGACCAGGTCGGCCAATGCCGGGTACCGCGCCGCTAAAAAATAGATGGAATACGCGGGGAAAAACACGGCTGCTGGCACAGAGATCATCGAAATCGCAAACACAAGAATCGCCAACACAATGCACCCAGCGGTGACGGCGAGCGTGATAGTAGATGCGTTCCACGTTGCCCCTGCCGCTTTCGCGCTCATCCAGATCATTGCTCCGATACCGCCGATGGGAATCAGCAGCGCCAGCAGCACGATGAACGAAATAATGGTTAGCGCAATACCGGCGCCCACCGACAGCACGATCTTCATTCCAATGTACCCGGCATAGCCGCCCTTCTCCGCCTTCAGCCACAACCACAACCTGCGCCATCCCTCGAAAGCGCTTATTTGTTCCAGCGCCATTTGCGGGACCACAAAATCTTTGGTCATCACATGGACCACAGCGAAGCCCAAGATGACGGCAAGGAACACCAGGAACAAAAGGATGCCACCCACGACCAAGCCCGCCACGTGCTCGGCGGGATGTGCAAACCAGCCAAGGCCCCAAGCAAACGCAGCCGGGATGCCAATCAGGACGACGAAAACCAGGAAACTTAACAGCATCAAAATCATCTGCCACACAAACAAAAGATGGCCCTCACGTCCCCGTCTAGCCCACCCTTTGCGGATGTGGCATTCCTTTGCCACGATGCTATCGAACAGAATGAACCGCATCACGCTGGCAATGTAAGTGAAGAGCACGATCAGGCCGAGCCCAAACACCACCAGAATTGCGATGAGACCGGCAAACATCAAGGGGTGGTCGCCCAGCAAGTGGGGCCAGCCCTGACTGAGAAAGTGCTCCGCTCCTCCCTGGCGATGAGTCGAGGAGGGTATATGGAAATTACCGTTGCATCCCCCGCTGGAACCCAGTTCTCCCGTGAGCAATCCAACCAGCGCCAAACGAGCCCATTGGCCGAAGCGGAACGGTTGTAAAAGTTGCCGCTTGGCGTGCTGAAACGCTGGATCTATGGCGTCGACAGCGGAAATTGGCAAGCTTGCACCTCGGCCCTGCAGATTGAGCTATGCGGAGAAAGTACTCCGAAGACAGCAAGAGAGCAATGTCTCGCGTTGACAAATCATAACTAAAACTTTCTTGAGGCATCAAAGGATTCGATACATACATGCTGCCGTTCCTGGGCTTAGAGTTCTATACTTAATCTGCTGTCCCGATACAGCAAATTCACTCTACTGAGGCAAACCATGGCAAATATCTATGCCGACAACTCTCTGAGTATTGGACGAACTCCCCTGATCAAGTTGAATCGCGTCACTGACGGCGCCAAAGCCACCGTGCTCGCCAAGATCGAGGGGAGAAACCCAGCGTACTCAGTGAAGTGTCGCATCGGGGCGGCAATGATCTGGGACGCGGAAAAGCGCGGGGTATTGAAGCCGGGGATTGAAATCGTCGAGCCCACCAGCGGAAATACCGGGATCGCGCTGGCGTTTGTGGCTGCGGCACGCGGATACAAAATCACATTGACCATGCCGGAAACGATGTCGCTGGAGCGCCGGCGCGTACTCGCTGCATTCGGCGCGACGCTTGTGCTCACGCCCGGGCCGGAAGGCATGAAGGGCGCGATTAAAAAGGCCACCGAGATCTACGAATCCGATAAGCAGCACTATTTCCTGCCGCAACAGTTTGACAATCCGGCCAACCCGGCGATCCACGAATCCACCACCGGCCCGGAAATTTGGAACGACACCGACGGCGCCGTGGATGTTTTTGTCGGCGGCGTGGGCACCGGTGGCACCATCACCGGGGTCAGCCGCTACATCAAAAACACCAAGAAGAAGAAAATCCTTTCGGTCGCCGTGGAGCCGGTCGCCAGTCCCGTGATTACCCAGACGCGCGCGGGGCAACCGCCGGTGCCCGGTCCGCACAAGATTCAGGGGATTGGCGCGGGTTTCGTTCCGAAGAACCTGGAGCTGGACCTGATCGATCGGGTCGAACAAGTGACCAATGAAGAGTCCGTCGAGATGGCACGGCGACTCACTCGCGAGGAGGGCATCCTCAGCGGCATTTCCTGCGGAGCGGCCGCGGCGGTTGCAGTCCGTTTGGCGAAGCTGCCGGAATTTGCCGGCAAAACCATCGTCACCGTACTGCCCGATTCTGGTGAGCGCTACATCTCGACAATCCTGTTCGAAGGCATTGGCTAGGCAGCCAGAGCCCGGGAACACATTCCTTGTGGGACAGGGGAGCAGGCCTTCTGCACCCTTGTCCCCGCATTGGGCATTCGAAAGTATTGTGAACTCCTATGACCACACCAAATAACGATTTGCGAACCCTGGCGCGGGAATTTCGCCTGGCTCTCGAAGCGCGGCTGACCGACGCCAGCATGTGGGAATACCGTTTGCCGTCGAAGGACGAGGTCGCGGCGTTTTGCCGCTCGTATCTGGATGCGCTGTTTCCGCTCTACTTCGCCAAAGAAGAAACGAACAACCCGGACGCGGCTGGTTTTTTAGCGCAACTGGATTTGCAGTTGGCGGAGCAGATCGTTTACGCGATGCGGTTCGACCTGAACTGCTGCGGGAAGCCGGTGCCCGCCAACCTCTCGGAAACCGCAAGTCACCTTGTGGAAACGCTGCACGCAAAATTGCCGAGACTTGCCCAGCTTTTAGGGACGGATTTGCAGGCGGCGTTGAAGAACGATCCGGCAGCGAGCGGCTACGAAGAAATTTTGTTGAGCTATCCCGGTGTGGAAGCCATCACTGTACAGCGTCTGGCGCATGAACTCTACCTGCTCAAGGTCCCCTACCTTCCGCGCATGATGACGGAAGTGGGACATAGCCGCACCGGCATTGATATTCATCCGGGCGCAACGATCGGCGAATCATTTTTCATCGATCACGGCACGGGCGTCGTGATCGGCGAAACGGCAACGGTCGGCAACCATGTCACGCTCTATCACGGCGTGACGCTCGGTGCCTTCAATCCCACCAGTCGCCGCAATGGCGGGGAACTGGTGCGCGGCCTGGACAACAAACGCCACCCGGATATCGAAGACAACGTCACGATTTATCCGGGGGCGACGATTCTGGGCGGTGACACCCGCGTCGGCCACCACAGCGTCATCGGTGGCAACGTCTGGCTCACCCACTCTGTCGCGCCCTACAGCCGCGTCACCGTCAAAGACCCTGAACTGCTCATCCGCAGCAAAACCCAGGACTCCGACAAAGACTGGTTCCTCGGCAGCGCTATCTAGGGTCCATCACTGCGTTCTGGGCACATTCGGCAATTCAGCGTTTCCGGTTTGCCTTTGTACGGAGCCGTTTGTACTTGAGCGCGATAAGGCCCTTGGAATAAGTTTTGTTCTCGAGGAGTGTGAAATTGCGTTGAGGGAAGCCGCTTGGAAAAAGTGGAAGACCCTCGCCGAGCAGAACCGGCACGACGCCGAGATAAATTTCATCCACAAGATCGGCCTTGAGGAATTCGCGAGCGAGTTCACCGCCACCCATATGCCAGATGTTCTTGCCTCGATTCTTACGGATTTGAGCGATTAGCTCGGCAGGCGTCTGCTTGGTGAAGATAACGCCGCCGCGCTCGCCGGGCGCCTGAGAACGAGACATCACATAGTAAGTCGTCGAAGATCCAACGAAGGCGCTACCGCCTCCCATTTTAAGGCCGACCTCGTAGGTCTTGCGGCCCATGATGGCCGTATCAATGGTTTTAAGGAAAAGGCCCATCGGATAATCCTTGGGCATGAAGAGAAAGTCGACAGAACCGTCAAGACGGGCGATGTACCCATCGAGGCTGATGCCCAGGCTAAGGACGACCTTGCGCATGGCGAGATTGTAGACAAAACCCGCCTGGAGACTCAAGCTTCTCGGCATCGCGTTGACAGCGAGAGACGGTGTTCGCTACGCTCGAATGCTTAACTTAGCGCGAGCGGGACGGACAGGGAGACGCATGGCGGAAGAGAAGCTACCAACAAGGGCGGAAGATTTTTCGGAGTGGTACAACCAACTGGTGCTGAAAGCGCAGTTGGCGGATTACGCGCCGGTGCGCGGCTGCATGATCGTGCGCCCCTATGGCTGGGCGTTGTGGGAAAACATTCAAGCGGCGCTGGATAAACGCTTTAAGGCCACCGGCCACCAGAACGTAGCGTTTCCCCTGCTGATCCCCAAGAGCTTCATCGAGAAGGAAAAGCACCACGTCGAAGGCTTTTCGCCGGAGCTCGCGGTCGTCACCATCGGCGGCGGAGAGGTACTGGCCGAGCCGCTGATCCTGCGGCCAACGTCGGAAACCATCATCGGCCACATGTGGTCGAAGTGGATCCAGTCCTATCGCGACCTGCCGGTGCTGATGAACCAGTGGAACAGCGTGATTCGCTGGGAACTCCGCACCAAGCTCTTCCTGCGCACGCTGGAGTTTTACTGGCAGGAGGGCCACACGGCCCACGCCACGCGTCAGGAGGCGGTGGACGAAACACTGCAGATGCTCAACGTCTACACGGATTTCGCGGTAAACGAAGCGGCAATCCCGGTCATCCCCGGCGTCAAATCCGACGCGGAGAAGTTTGCCGGCGCGGACACAACGTATTCACTTGAAGCCATGATGGGAGACCTCAAGGCCTTGCAGTTCTGCACCTCTCATTTCCTTGGACAGAATTTTGCCCAAGCGTTCGAAGTAAAGTATCTCGATCAAAACGGAGCGTTGCAGCACTGCTGGACGACATCGTGGGGGCTTTCGACTCGCGTCATTGGGGCGATCATCATGGTGCACGGCGACGACCAGGGATTAATTATGCCGCCACGGATAGCGCCCATTCAGGTGGTTATTGTCCCGATTCACAAAACCGATGAGGAAAAGGCTTCCGTTCAGAAAACAGCGAAGGAGTTGAAGGCGCAGCTCATCAAGGCCGACCTCCGAGTCCATCTGGACGATCGCGAAGGCTTCAGCCCCGGTTGGAAGTTCAACGACTGGGAAATGCGCGGCGTGCCGGTGCGCGTGGAACTCGGCCCCAAAGACGTCGCCAAGCAGGCAGCCATGCTGGCCCGGCGCGACCGTCCCGGCAGGGAAGGCAAAGTCAGCGCCTCGCTGGCCGACCTCCCCGCCACCATCGAAAAACTGCTCGTGGAAATTCACCAGTCGCTCTACGACAAGGCCCTGGCCTTCCGCCGCGCCAACACCCGCGAAACCTCCAGCTACGACGACCTTAAGAAGGCCGTGGAAAGCGGCTTTGCCTTCGCCCTTTGGTGCGGCAGCGCCGACTGCGAAGCAAAAATCAAAGAGGAAACCCGCGCTACCATGCGGTGCATCCCACTAGATCAGGCGGCGGTGCTGGGCAAAGAAGTCGCGGGCGTCGGCGCTTGCGTATATTGCGGGAAACCAGCAAAAGACCGGGCCATTTTCGGCCGGGCTTACTGACGCCGCGCGGCTCGGGCGTTGCACCTGAAGAACACCTGTCCGCCCTTCATCTCGACAGGCCGCCAGCCGAGTGCTAGCGTAAAAAGTGAGCCATTTATACTGCCGTCCTATCTGGTCGGCATTGGGAGATTTCTTGGTGAACTGCCTAACATCAACTTCGAAGCGCTCGCAACGGGGCGAGGGCAGGATGAAGGCAATTATTTACACGATTATTCTGCTCGCTGCAGTCTTCGCAGCGGTCAAAGTAGTCCCCGTCTACGTTGCCGAATACGAACTCAAAGACAAGATCACGGAACAGGCCCGCTTTGCCGTCGTTAACCACTATACCGAAGATCAGATTCGCGACATCATTTTCAAGGTCATTCAGGATCTCGACATCCCCGCCAATCGCGAAGATATTAAAGTGCAGAACACCAATCACGGCATCATGATCACCGTGAATTACAGTGTTCCCGTCGATTTCAAGGTCTACAAGACCGAGTTTTCCTTCTCGCCCTCCAGCGAAGGGCGAGACCTGATGAAGTAAGCGGCGCACAGGCACTCTGTCATGCCAGGAGGCTGACTCCTTCTTTGGAGCAAACTATGGTTTTGCTCCGTTTCCCTAGTAAGAGACAATAGAAGTTAGCCCACCCTCAGGGAGCATTCTTTGCGATTGCGCATTCAAAACGGTTTCTGGACCTCTGCGTTCGGGCTGAGCCTGCTGGCTGCCGTGGCAGCTTGCTTCATTCTCGGCGCGGGCATCTTCACCTTCTACTACGTTAAGTACTCCAAGATGATCGATCTCCGGCTTTCTGGCCACGTCCTGCAGAACACCACCCAGATTTTCTCGGCTCCCGAGCACATCTCCGACGGCCAGGCCTGGGGCGTGGACGACCTAGTCACCTATCTGCAGCGCACCGGCTATCGCCCCGATGCGGATGAGAATGCCTTGGGCACCTTCACGGTCCAGGGCAACACCCTCGATATCCGGCCTTCGAAACTTTCTTTCTTCGCGGGTGGGAATGCCCTTGCCGTTCAGTTCAACGGCAGGGTCATTCGCAGCATCCGCCCCCTCGGCGGCGGTTCAGACATGGGCACGGCCGAGATCGAGCCGGAGTTGATCACGAACCTTTTCGACAGCCTGCGCGAAAAGCGCCGCCCCGTTCGCTATGAGGATCTACCGCCCCAGTTGGTGCAGGCCATCCTGTCCGCAGAAGACAAGCGTTTCTTCGAGCACCCGGGCTTCGATTTCATCCGCATCGTCGGCGCCGCATGGGCGGACATCCGGCATACTCATAATTTTGTCCAGGGCGCCAGCACCATCACCATGCAGGTCGCGCGCACCTACTTTCTTTCCACCGACCGCACCTGGCGGCGAAAGCTCGCCGAAGCGATGTTTTCTTTCGAACTGGAACAGCGCTTCAGCAAGCAGCGCATTTTTGAGATGTACGCCAACGAAGTCTATCTTGGCAACCGCGGCAGCTTCGGCATTCGCGGATTTGCCGAAGCCAGTGAAGTCTATTTCGGCAAGGATTTGCGCCAGTTGACGCTGCCCGAATGCGCGTTTCTCGCCGGGCTAATCCGCGCCCCGAACTATTACTCAGTTTCCGACCGGCATCCTGAACGGGCCGCCCAGGCGCGTGACCGTGTGCTCACGCAAATGTTCGAAAACAAATACATCACCGACACCGATGTGCAAGATGCCAAGAACCTGCCGCTGAAGTTGGTGCGCTCCGCCATCTCCGGCAACGAAGCGCCCTATTTCGTGGACATGGTTAAGGATCACCTGCTGGAGAAATATTCGGAGCAGGATTTGCTCAGCTCCAACTATCGCGTCTATACGACTTTCGATCCGCAATTGCAGCACGTCGCCGCGGCCGCCCTCGACGCCGGCATGAAAAACGTGGACGCCATGCTGGCCGCGAAATACGCAAAGACCCACAGGCCGAAAGTGAAGAAAGCCGAGCCGGAGCAGCTTCCTCAGGTGCAGGCCGCCCTGATCGCTCTTGATCCGCGCACCGGCGAAATCAAGGCCCTCATCGGCGGGCGCGATTACGGGCAGAGCCAGTTGAATCACGTGCTGGCTCATCGCCAGCCGGGCTCGGTCTTCAAACCGTTCGTGTACGCCGCCGCTTTCAACAACGCCGTGGACGGTGCTCAACCGGTGGTTACTCCGGCGACGACCGTGGAAGACGAGCCGACCGTTTTTGAATTTGACGGCCAGGAATATACGCCGAACAACTACGGCGAACGTTTCATGGGCAAAGTCACGGTGCGCCAGGCGCTGACGAACTCGCTGAACGTGGCCACGGTAAAAGTTGCCGAGATGGTTGGCTATGGCCGCGTCGTGCAGATTGCCCGTCAGATGGGCTTGACCGCGAATATCCGCCCGACGCCGGCTGTCGCATTGGGTGCCTACGAATTGACGCCGCTCGAAGTCGCCGGCGCGTATACGGCGTTTGCCACCATGGGTACGCGAGCGGAACCTTTTTACATTAAGTCCGTGGTCAGCGCGGGTGGAAACTCGCTCGAAAAATACGGCCCAACGACGAAGCTCGCTCTCGACCCCCGCGTCACCTATCTGGTGGATAGCATCCTGAAAGATGTGCTTAACAAGGGTACGGGCGCGCAGGTTCGCGCCAAAGGCTTCACCTTGCCGGCCGCAGGAAAAACCGGCACTTCGCGCGACGGGTGGTTTGCGGGATTCACCAGCAATCTGGTTTGCGTCATCTGGATCGGCTTCGACGACAATCACGATCTCGGGCTTGCCGGTGGGGCGACCGCGGCTCCCATCTGGGCCGACTTCATGATTCACGCCACCGCCCTCCCGGGCTATCGCGACGTCAGGGATTTTGACAAGCCGGAAGGCGTCGATTCCGACATCATCGACGCGGACACCCTGGAACTTGCTACTCCGAATTGTCCGGTGACCCGCGAAGAGGTATACGTTTCGGGTTCTGGGCCAACGCAATTTTGTGAACTCCACGGCGGCCACAATCCCCTGAACGCTGCGGGCTCGTTCCTTTCGCACATCTTCGGTGGCGGCTCCTCAAATCCTCCTCCCCCCAACAGCAACGTTTCCCCCAACGGGCAGGTGGATAAAAACGGCGCGCCAGTCGCGGGGCAATCTGGCGGTCAGGCTGTTGACCCGGACAAGGCGCAGGAAAAGAAAAAAGGCCCTTTACAGAAGTTTTTTGGTATCTTTGGGGACAAGAAGAAGAAAGATCCGGTGAAGCCCGACCCGGACAAAGGAGATTCGCCATGACCAGGAATTTCTTGGCGATTCCGGCAGTGTCCTTCCTCGCAGTTGCTCTCTCCCCTTCGTTGTTTTCCCAGGAAAAGCTGGTTCAGGTTGCGCATGTGTCCGTTTCCACGGCCGCGCAAACGCCTGCTTCCTCCGGGCTGGCCGACGAGGAGATGGCGCGTTTGCACATGGCGCGCAAGGAATACAAGGAAGCCGAGGATATTTTCTATCGCCTCGCCGTGAGCAGCCCCAAAAATCCGTTGTACTGGAATGAACTGGGAATCGCGCACCACAATCAGGCCCAGTTGGATCAGGCTTTGAAGTGTTATCAGAAAGCCGCCAAGGTGGATCCGCACTACGCCGACGCGCAGAACAATATCGGCACGGTACTCTACGAACGGAAAAAATTTCCGAAGGCCATCCGCGCCTACAAGCGGGCCATTTCCATCCGCGACAATTTTGCCCCGTTTTACCTGAACCTGGGGTACGCCTATTTCAGCCAGAAAGATTTTGAAAATTCGATCGCGTCGTTCCGCAAAGCGCTGCAGCTTGATCCGACATCGCTCGACCCGACCCGCTCGCGCGGCGGAACCGTGATTCAGGATCGTTCCGTCAGCGTGGACCGCGGGCGCTTTTACTATCTCCTGGCCAAATCCTTCGCCCAGCAGGGCGACGTGGAGCGCGCGATTCTTTATTTAAGGAAGGCTCGCGACGAAGGCTATAGCGATTTCAATTCCGTCCAGAAGGACCCGATTTTTTCCATGGTCCTGAAAAGTCCCGCGGCGGAGGATTTGTTGGCGCCGAAGGCCGTGGAAACCGCGCAGCCCTGATCGACAAGCGACAAGCTTGGTTTTCTCCTCGACTCATTCAATACCGCGCAGTTCGCTCGTTGCGCAAAGAATCCTTTATTGCGGGTAGTGAAGGTCTCGCAGAATCGCCTGGAACTCCGGCGCATCTTTCTCGAAAGCAAACAGGTCATTCTGCGCGTGCCTCAGGCACAGCAGGGAAACATCGCGCTGCTGGTATGCTGTTTGGAGCCACGCGAGGCTGTGCTGCCTGTCGCCCAGCTTCGCGTACTGCTCGGCGATATCGAACGCCGAAACAAAATGCTTTTCCCGCTGTTTCAGAAGGTAATTTAACTGCTCCCGCAGCGCCATCTGCCGGGCCGCCTCGTAGCCCGACTTTTCGTAGGTGGCCTTAATCTTCAAGGCCTGTTCGCGCTCTCCGCGGAGGAACAATTCGCTGGTGGTTTCGTTGATCGCGTCGGCGTACCGCTTGTTGCTCGCGTAAAGCTCGGCGAGCCGGCAGTGGGCGCTGTCGGAAGCCGGATCCAGTCCAATCGCGGCCTTTAACGGAGCTTCCGCCTCAACCGGGCGTCCCGCCGCTATTAAGATATTCCCAAGAGCCACCAGATAATCCGCGTTGAGTGGATCCAGTTCCACGGCGGTGCGCAATTCTGGGACAGATTGATCAAACCTGCCCTGCAACGAAAGAAAGATCCCGTTCCATTCGTGCGCGCTCGGATCATTCACATTCAGCGTCAGCGCTTTCTGAATCTCCGCCTGGGCCCTCCCCCAGTCAAAATCTACGGTGAGCAGCGCATCAGCAAGATAAATGTGGGCCTCCGGATTCGAAGGATCGAGTTCAATCGCTTTTTCCGCCGCAACCCGCGCCTTGGCATAGGCATCGGTCGGCTTCAGTAATCCGAGATTGGCGCCGCGTTCATACAAGCGAGCCAGCGCGGCGTACGGCGGCGCGCAATTGGGATCCTTTTTCATGCCTTCGTCAAAAGCCTGGAAAATGCGATCCAGGCCTTCCGCCGTGTGAACGTTGGACTCCGCCAGTCCCCGCAAATAGAAATCCATGGAGTCTGCTTTTTGCACGCGCCGGCGTGCTGCCGGCTCCAGCGCCGTGTGTACCATGTTGGCGATTTCCGTCGCGGCGTCGGTCTCGATGTAGAGCGGCTCGCCGAACTCATAATCGAACTGGTGGCTCCAGCGCGGCGACTGGTCCGCCACGCGAATCAGTTGCGCCACCACGCGCACACGCGGCCCTTCGCGCCGGATGCTGCCCTCCAGAAGGTAGTCGGAATTCAGCTCGCGGCCGATCTCCTTTGCGCCCTTTTCGGAGTGTTTGTATTTCATCGCCGAAGTCCTCGCGATTACGCCCAGGTTCTGGGAATTCAGGCGGCCCAGCTGCGAGATGGTCTCTTCCGTCATCCCGTCGCTGAAATATTCCTGCGCGGGATCGTTGGTCAAATTTTCGAAGGGAAGCACGGCCACCATGGTTCGATTGGGCGCGCTGTTGTCCATGGCCCGCGCGCGATGATTGCTCCAGTAATATCCGCCGCCAACCACGCCGATCAGCGCGGCCGCCAGCAACATCACCCGGCGGTTAAACAGCGGCCGGTGAGTTTCGGGCCGATAGTAGAAGGGATTCTCGCCGGCGGTGGATAGCACGTCCAGTTTTCCCGCTGGAAGCTCTTCGGGGATCCGCGCCGGGGTCATCTCGGTCTGCACCGGCGCTATGAACCGGTATCCTCGCCGCGGAACCGTTTCCAGATACCGGGGGGAATCCGCCTCATCATTCAAGGCCGCCCGGATTTTCTTCACGGCCGTGTTCAATGCGTGGTCGAAGTCTACGAACGTATCCTCGGGCCATACGCGCTGCCGCAATTCTTCCCTCGTCAGCAGCTCTCCCGGGCGTTCGAGCAACGCCACCAGGACCTGGATGGGCTGCTCCTGACACCGAATGCGCATTCCGTTCTTCCGGACCTCTCCGGTACGGGAGTCGATCTCAAATGCGCCAAATCGAAAAATGGCTCGGAGGGGATTCGATGTACCCATAGTGACCTCGGTGTATTGGACGAAAATGCTTTGAAGTTGTGTCAGTCCCTTCGCCTACCCGCCTCGCTTTTCCTTGAATAAGTCCTGTCTCGAACGTTAGTTATCCGGCCACCCACAATCTATCCGCAATCCACGGCCAAACCCTTGTGATACCCCGCCGGGCCCCTACGGTGAGCGATACCGCCGGAGGAGCGTGCGGCAACTTTGCATCGCCTTTTCATTCGCTTGGGTACCCTGTTTCTGGTTGGCTCTTGGCTCTGGGGGGCTTTGTCCGCGGCGTCGCCCCGCAGGAACCCGTCAAACCGTTCTGAACATTCGATTCCGCATACGAGCATTTCGGTAACGGTTTACCGTGGATTTTTGGTGGTCGCCGAAGGCCAATTTGGCGCGGCCAACGAGCGTCAAAATTTCATTATCGACACCGGAACTTCACCCAGCATCCTTAATACTGGCACCGCCCGGCATCTCGGCCTGCCCCTCTCTCAGGCCAAATTGTCAGCTATCGGCCGCCAATCGGAAACCTTTGCCGCCACCGTGCCGGAAATTCGCCTCGGCCCGCTTCAGGCGATGTCTGTCTCCGTCCTGGTAACCGATCTCAGTCCCGTCGAGCGCGATTTGAATCTTCCTATCGCCGGAATCCTGGGCATGGACGTTCTCGGCAAAACCAGCTTTCGCCTCGACTATGACAATCAGGTGATGGAATTTGGCGAAGTCGTTCCCAAGGGAATCCCGGTCAACTTGTCCACCCGCGCCGATCTTCCTATTGCTGAGATCAAAATCGGCGGAAAGCTTCTTCATCTTCTCGTGGACACGGGTTCTGACCGCCTGGTGTTTTTCGGCGCCAGGTCTGCCGCTGAATTTTCCCCCAACACGGCAAACAGCCTGCTACAGGGCAACAGTGTCGCCAGTTCGGTTCCGGTCCGCGCCGTTTCCTCGCTTGAGTTTGAGTTGAGCGGCCAGCATTTCCGCCAGAACGCCTACTTCGTTCCCGACAGCGAAGAGCCTCTCTTCGATGGATTGCTCAGCGTCCGTTCTCTAGGCATCCGCGTGCTCTGCCTGGATGCGGATCGCCGCGTGGTCTATTTGTCGAAGTAACGCCGCTGGCGCGCGATCTCGCCGCCCATCGTCCACTGCCTCTGCTAGAATGTTGTCTTAATGGAAAAACGGCGGCATTGGTACCGCAATGTGTCCCTGATCTTGTTTGGCGTTCTTGTTTTTCTCTGGCCAGGCGCAATGTCCGGCCGGCAAGGGACTGCCCCCGTACCCGGCCGCATCTCCTCGCTTCCGCAGACTGGTGTCTTTCTGGTGTTTCCCTTTGAAAATGCCGGTGCGTCACCACGGCTGGACTGGGTCGGCGCGGGGCTCGAAGAACTCACCATTCAGAAGCTCTCCGCTGCCGGCCAACAGGTGTATTCGCACGAAGGCCGCCTCGACGAAATGGATCGCGCCGGATTGCCGCCCAACGCGAAGTTGAGCCGCGCCACCATGCTGCACATCGCGCAGGACCTGGACGCCGACTACATCGTGTTCGGGAATTTCAACTCAGACGGAACTTCGCTGACAGTCAATGCCCGCGTGCTGCGCGTCAATCCCGTCGCCCTGCTTCCTGCGGTGCGCGAAACCGGCCCTCTGGATTCCATGATGAACCTTCATTCGCGGGTCACATGGCGATTGTTGACCACCATCGACCATAATTTCCCACTGAGCCTGGCGGAATTTTCGAAACTCCAACGGTCCATCTACTTGGGCGCGTTCGAGCAGTACATTCGAGGATTGCTTGCCGGTGAGGACGACGCGCGCATTCGCGACCTGAAGGAAGCGGCGCGGCTAGAACCTAACTGGCCGGACCCGGCGTTTTCTCTGGGCCAGGTCTACTTCACCCGCAACGATTGTGCTTCCGCTTTGCCTTGGTTTGCCCGCGTGCCGCCCACCAACGAACGAAGTGTCGAAGCGATTTTCGCTACCGGCGTTTGCTACCTGCGCCTCAACCAACCCGACAAGGCGGAAAAAGTTTTCAGCAAGCTGCAGGAGGACCTGAAATTGAATATGGTGAGCGGCGCCGATCTGCCGGAAATTTTGAATAATCTGGCGCTCGCCCTCGCGCGCCAGGGCAAACTCGGCACCGCGATTCCCTCGCTCTCCCGCGCCCGTGATCTTGATCCCGACGAGGATGATTATCCCTTTAATCTGGGCTTGCTTGCCTTGCAGAATAACGATCTAGCCGCTGCCACCGCGCAATTCCGTGAGGCCATGGAGCGCGAGCCGGACAATGCGGAGGATCGAGCTTTCCTGATCTACAGCATGGAAAGGGCAGGGAAGAAGGAAGAATCCGCCGAAGCGCGCAGCACCGCGCTCGAAACCTTTGGTCCCAACGGCCTGCCCGCGCTGAAATTGGATGGCAAACCGGAATCGCTGGCAAAATACCAGCGTATAAACAGAGATCTCGATACCACGGCGCTGCGGATGCAGCTTGCTACACCCGTGGCGCCGGGCAACGCAGCCGCGGAATCCGCTACGGCTGTCGATCCGGCTGTCGCGCACATACGCCACGGCCGCCAGGAGCTTGGTGCAGGGCGTCTGGACACCGCCGAAAAAGAATTTCGCGCCGCGCTGGCCGCCGATCCGAAGAATGCGCTCGCGCACCGCGAACTTGCCGATATTTACCGCCGAAGAGGTAAACTCGACGAAGCGGTCCAGGAACTGCAAACGTCTCTGGTCTTGCGCGATTCGGCTACCGGACGCGTGATGCTGGCGCGCATCTATCTGGAGCAGAAGAAGCCGGAGCTGGCCCGCGCGGAAGTGGAAAAGGCCGTGAAGCTCGCACCGAATTACGCGGAGGCGCGGCAGTTGCTGGAACACCTGAGAAAGAGCAAGCCCACGGGAGGTGCCCAATGAACGCTCGTGGCCATTGGTTTCGCAATCCTGCAAAAATCTGCATCGGCTGGGTTGGCCTGGTATTGTTTTTGGCAGGCATCGGCTACATGCATGCCGCAACTCCTAATGATCAAAATTCGCCTTTGGTCGTTGAACTGAAGCTCGATCGCGAAGTCGAACCGATTCTCGCCACCTACATTGACGAAGGCCTCGCCGACGCAGCGCGGCGCCAGGCCGCGCTCGTGCTGATCACCATGGATACACCCGGCGGCCTCAGCGATTCGATGACTGACATGATCCATCACATTCTCGATTCTCCGGTCCCGGTCGCGGTGTTCGTTTCTCCCGCCGGCGCTCGTGGCGCTTCCGCGGGTTTCTTCATCCTACTCTCCGCCGATATCGCCGCAATGGCACCTGGGACGCGCACCGGCGCATCCACCCCGATTCTTCTCCCAGGGGGATTTTCCGTTCCCGTGGACGAAGTGCTGCGCAAGAAAATCAACAACGACGCCACTGCGTTCCTCCGCAGTTTCACGGAAAAGCGCAACCGCAATCCGAAGCTCGCCGAAACTTCCGTGACCGACGCGCAGGCATTCACTGAAAACGAAGCTTTGGCAGGGCATCTCATCGATTTGATCGCCCGCGACAACGCTGATCTGCTGAAGCAATTGAACGGCCGGGAGATCAAGCGCTTTGACGGCAAAACCGTGAAGCTGTCCCTCGAAAATTACCGCCTCGATGAATTTCAGTTGTCCGCACGCCAGAAATTCCTAGCTCGTATCGTGGACCCAGATGTTTTCTTCCTCTTGTTGCTCGTCGGCGTGCTTGGCTTGTATACCGAATTCACTCACCCCGGCGTAATTGCCCCAGGCGTCATCGGAGGAATCTGCGCGGTGCTCGCGCTGTACGCGATGCACTTGCTGCCCGTGAATTTTGCAGGTGTGGTGCTGATTTTGCTCGCCTTCGCGCTCTTCATCATGGAAGCAAAATTCGCAAGCCACGGTGTTCTCCTGCTCGGTGGCATCGTCTCCATGTTTTTGGGCGCAATCTTTCTGATTCGTTCGCCGCTCACGCCTGGGGGTGTCAGCACGGGCGTCGCGCTGGGAGTGACTCTACCGGTCGCTCTTCTAACCGTGTTTCTCATGCGTCTGGTCTTGAAATCCCGCGGATGGAAAACGGCCACGGGCAAGGAAGAGATGCTCGGCGCAGAAGGCGTCGTCACAACACCGCTCCCCGCCCAGGGAGAAGGAATGATCCGCGTGCACGGCGAATTGTGGCGTGCGGCGGCCTCTTCACCCGTTCCCGAAGGGGCGCTCGTTCGTGTCACACGCGTGGATGGTTTAAAACTGTTTGTGGAGCCGAAGCAAGCCTAGGTCACCGCAGGCAGCCGGAGTTGGTGTAGGTCCCGGAGGCAAATCATGTTCGAGTACTTTGGATTGGGCACGCTGATCGTCATTGCGCTGCTTTTGTTGTGGATCTGGAATTCGATTTACATCATCAAGGAGTGGGAACGCGGCGTGGTCCTCCGCCTCGGCCGCCTGCTTCCCGAAGCCAAGGGCGCGGGAGTCCGGCTGGTCTTCTGGCCGATTGAAACGCTCTACCGCATCAGCTTGCGCCTCGAAACGCTAGATGTTCCACCGCAGGATATCATCACCCGCGACAACGTCAGCGTGAAAGTGAACGCCGTCTGCTATTTCCGCGTCGTGGATGCCAACCTCGCGCTCTCCCAGGTGCAGAACTATCAGTATGCAACCTCACAGTTGGCGCAGACCACGCTACGCAGCGTCGTAGGCCAGTTCGAACTCGACGAAATTCTCTCGCAACGCGACAGAGTGAACGCCAAGTTGCAGACCATTCTCGATCAGGACACCGAGCCCTGGGGCATCAAGGTCGGCAAAGTCGAAGTGAAGCAGGTGGACATCCCCGAACAAATGCAGCGAGCGATTGCCAAGCAAGCGGAAGCCGAACGCGAGCGCCGCGCGAAGATCATTCACGCGGCAGGCGAGTTCGAGGCCTCGCAAAAACTTGCCGACGCCGCCAAGGTGCTGGAGACGCAACCCTCCGCGATCCAGTTGCGCTACCTGCAGACCCTGACCGAGATAGGTGTCGAGAAGAACACAACGATTGTGTTTCCCCTTCCTATAGATATTATTAATACATGGATGAAGGCGGCGGGGGGCACATCTAAGTAAATGGCATCCGGCGGGAGACGCGGGGTTGGCGAGCGCGTGCTGGAAAGCAGGCACGTGATCGGCCTGTTTTTGCTCATGCTGGTTTTTTCCGGCGTATTTTTCGCACTGGGCTACGTGATGGGCCGTAATCAGTATGACGGCCAGGTGCGAGCTGCGAATAACGGCATGGGAAGCGCAGAGCCCATGCTCAACGCCAAACCGGATGTTGCTCCCAAGAAAATTGCGGCGCGACCGAACGATTCTGCCGACTCCGACCCGGCGACTTCCACTACATCCGATTCCACCTGGAATTTTTACGACAAGGACAAGTCCACGAAAGTTCCCCCGCATCTGGAGCCGGTTCCAAAGACATCGCCCACACCGCCGCAGTCCAAACAGGTGAACGCTAGAACTTCTGTGCCCTCGCCAGCCGCCGCGTCGCGCGCGCCGGTTGAAAGAAGTTCCGCAAGCACGCCGCCGATTCCCAATGGAACAATTGTTTTGCAGGTCGCGGCCCTCGCGAAACAGGATGACGCACTGGCTCTGGCCGGCAGCCTGCAGAAAAAGCATTTCTCCGCTTACGTGCAGCCGCCGCATAAAGACAAGTATTACCGCGTGCAGGTCGGGCCGTTCAAAGACCAGAAAAATGCCGACGCCGCGAAGAAAGGCCTCGAGAGCGCCGGCTTCAAGGCATTCGTCGTAAAACACTGATGACGTCGCGTCCCTGGTATTCTCATCTGGGGTCGTTGCTCCCCCCGGAATTTCCTGCAATCGCTCGTCTCCTCGTCGCCGCGCTCAGCGGTGCGATCCTCTCGTTGTCTTTTTACGGAGCGCATCCCAGTTTTTATTCCTGGTTTTGCCTGGCGATTTTGTTAGTCAGCCTGCTCGGAGCGCGCGCGCGGGTCGCCTTTTTCTGCGGCTTCTTGCACGGCCTGATTTTTGTGCTGACCTGCGTCTCCTGGGTCGCCGAGGTGCTCTCCGTTCACGGCGGCATGTCCGCTGCTGCGGGCTGGGCCGTATTGCTGCTCATCGCGACCGTGTGGGGATGTTCGATTGGCCTTTTCACCTGGATGGTGGATAGGCTATCGCAACAGGGAATCGGCCTCGCTCTTTTCGGCGCTCCGTTCCTCTGGATCTCCACGGAAGTCCTGCGCGCCTATCTGCCGGAAATCAGTTTTCCCTGGGGGCTGCTCGGATATCCCGCCGCGGGAAATCCTGCGCTCGTGCAGCTCACCACGATCACCGGAATTTACGGCGTATCGTTTCTTGTAGCCGTTTTCAATTCGCTGCTCATCTGGATTCTGGCCAGTCCATCCGAAAAAAAGAAAAACAGGCTCGCGCTCGTAGCCGCGGTCATGGTGGCTCTTTTCGCGGTGCAGGATTTCGGACCCCGCTTCGTTCCCACGGCTGCGGCCAGCCACATCGCGCGGGTGGTTCAACCGAATTTTCCTGAGAACATGCAGTACGTGGGCGATTGGTACGCCGAACACAAAGCCGACATGGCCGAGCTCGAACAGCTCAGTCTGCGGCGTTCGCCGGGCGCACAACAGCCGGATCTCCTCGTCTGGCCCGAAGCGCCCGCGCCGTTCTCTTTTCAGGATCCGCGTTTCGGTCCGTACATCTCGCGCCTGGCCACGGAATTCCAACACCCCGTTGTCGTCGGCGTCATTGACTGGAAACCAGTTCTTGAAAGCGGAAAGGGAATTCCCCGCACCGGCCTTGTGCCCTACAACAGCGCGGCGATGCTCAATCCAATCGGCCAAAAGGCGTTCCTGTACGACAAAATTCATCTCGTCCCCTTCGGCGAATACGAACCTTTCCCCTTGATCCACCAGGTCGTCACCAGCGTCTCCGAGGAAGTGGGCGGCTTCCGCAAAGGCAAGGAGCGCAACGTCGGCCGCTTCTCCAGTGGCAACACGTTTTCCATTTTTATCTGTTACGAAGCCATCTACGCCGGCGAAATCCGCCAATTCGCCAACAACGGCGCGCAACTCCTGATCAACATCTCCAACGACGGTTGGTTCGGCAAATCCGAGGCCGCCGAGCAGCACCTTCGCATGGCTCGCGTGCGCGCCGTGGAAAATCGCCGCTGGCTGATCCGCGATACCAATAGCGGCATCACCGCCTCCATTGATCCCTACGGAAACGTCAAGCGCGTGATGCAGCGCGATACCCGCGATGCCGCCGATCTGCCCTACGACTTCCGCACCGACAAGACCATCTACACGCGTTTTGGCGACTGGTTCGCCTGGATGTGCGTCGTCGTTTCCGCTATTCTAGTGTTGCTCACTTTCCGAAAGGCGAAATCGCCCGGCCTCGCTCGGGCACCCCAAACACCGCATGATTCTTGAAGATTTGCAGCACCAGTATGAAGGACTGAAACAGCGCATCACTCTCGTGCGGAGCTTTCTTTGACGCTCCCCAGAACCGCGCGCGCCTGAAAACCCTCGAAGCCCGCGCCGCCGACCCCAATTTCTGGAGCAATCAGGAAGAAGCGCAAAGCGTTCTCCGCGACCGCAAGAAGGTCGAAGATCAGCTCGCCGCCGACGAGAAACTGGAATCTCTCGCGAGCGACATCGAGACGTACATCGAACTCGCCAAAGGCGAATCCAACGCCGAACAAAAAGAGGAATTGTTGAAGGATCTCAGCAAAGAACTTGCGACCGCCGATACCTACATCGGCGAACTCGAAACCCAGACGCTGCTCTCCGGCGAGAG
>Ga0210405_10001732_pt1 | contig 24086 bp, 24 predicted proteins | sample IncBWH11MmetaG_FD_155492 | JGI IMG/M metagenome (GOLD analysis project Ga0210405, IMG submission 155492) | Forest soil microbial communities from Barre Woods Harvard Forest LTER site, Petersham, Massachusetts, United States - Inc-BW-H-11-M | ecosystem: Environmental > Terrestrial > Soil >... | reverse complement strand
GACGATTGAAAGGGTGGAAGGTATGGCAGAGGAACAGAAACAAGCACCAGCGCCCGGAGGAGCTCCGCGGCGTGAAGGCGGCTCCGGCGGTCATGGCGGACACGGCGGTCCGGGCGGCGGGCACGGTGGCCCGAGGCGCGAAGGCGGACCGGGTGGCGGGGGTCCGGGAGGTCCCGGAGGGCGGCCACGGGGCAAGCGCCAGTATTTCCGCAAGAAGAAGGTGTGCAAGTTCTGCGTCGAGAAGATGGACTTCATCGACTACAAGCGCGCGGACATCCTGTCGCAGTTCGTGCAGGAGCGCGGAAAGATACTGCCACGCCGCATGACGGGCGTTTGCGCGCGGCATCAGCGCTGGCTGGGCGTGGCTATCAAGCGGGCGCGCAACATCGCGCTGCTGCCGTTCGCGGGCAGCGCGGCGGGCACGCAGGCGCCGCGCGTGATCGTGCCAGGAGCGCCGGCGGCTCAGACTGCGCCCGCGCATGCAACACCAACGCCGGCTCCGGTGACGCCGGCGCCAGCAGCGGTGACACCAGCGCCGGCTGCCGAAGCGCCGAAGGCGTGAGGGAACAGGAGCATAGAGAAAAGACATGCAAATTATTCTTCAGGAAGATATTGAAAAACTGGGCCACCGCGGCGACGTAGTGACGGTCAAGCCGGGCTATGCGCGCAATTTTCTTTTGCCGCAGAAACTGGCCGTCGAAGCGACCGCGGGCAACTTGAAGGCCATCGAGCGGATTCGCACGTCGTTGGCCAAGAAAACGGCGACCGAGATGGAAGCCGCGCAGAAGCAAGCCACGCTGCTCAACGGCGTTTCGCTGAAGTTCACGCGCAAGACCGGGGAGAATGACCAGATGTTCGGGTCGGTGACCTCCGCGGATATCGCGGAAGGACTGGCGGCGCAGGGCTTCAAGATTGATAAGCGTCAGGCGCAGCTTGGCGAGCCGCTGAAAACCATCGGCGAATTTCCGGTGACCATCAAGGTGTTCCGCGACGTGACGGCGGAGATCAAGGTGACGGTCGAAAAAGAAGCGTAGGAAGCCGTTGCATTAGCAGAGTTTTCTTTAACAGGGGCGCAGCATGCTGCGCCCCTACATTTTTTTGTGGCTTGATCGCTTCATTACATTGTTAGGACGACGCGGAATTCGGCTTTGCCGCTCATCATGCGGGCGTAGGCTTCGCCGGCTTTTTCCAGGGGAAATTTTTCGATCATGGGGCGCACGCCGGCCATTTCGGCGAAGCGCAGGGTGTCTTCCGAATCCGTGGGAATGCCGCCGGGCCAGCCCTGGACTCTTCTTCGCCCCACGATTAACTGAATCGGGGAAGCTTCAATGGGGCCCTGGCCCGCGCCCACAACCAGCAGCGTTCCGTTCAAGCTGAGACCGCCGACGAGGTCAGACATCGATTTTGAATCCGTCGCGGTGGCCAGGATTACGCGAGCGCCGCCGAGTTTCTGGAGTTCTTCCGCGGCATTGGTGGCTTTGCTGTCGATGTAGACGTGCGCGCCGAGTTTCTTGGCGAGAGCAGCTTTCTGGGAACCGCGGCCGACAGCGGCAACTCTGTATCCAAATTTGCTGGCAAATTGAATTCCGAGATGCCCGAGGCCGCCGATGCCTTGGACGGCAACGAGGTCGGAAGGCAATGCGCCGCTGTGGCGCAGCGCGTTGAAGGTGGTGACTCCCGCGCAAAGGAGCGGGCCGGCTTCCACGGCGTCGAGGCTCTCCGGCATCGCGGCGAGCGCTTCCACGGGGGCGATCATGTATTCCTGGTAGCCGCCATCGAAGCTGATTCCACAGATCTTTGCGTTCCGGCAATTGGCGAAATCTCCGCGGCGGCACGGGAGACAAGTTCCGTCCTGGCCGCCGTGCCAGCCGACGCCGACACGCTGGCCTTTTTTCCAGCCGGTAACGCCGGAGCCGACGTCGTCGATCACGCCGGCGACTTCGTGTCCGGGGGCGCGGGGATATTGAATGCCGGGCCAGTATCCTTCTTTTACGAGGCTGTCGCTGTGACAGATGCCGCAAGCCTGCACGCGAATGCGCACATGCCCGGCAGTTGGGTTGGGAATTTCGCGCTCGACGATTTCAAAATCCGCTGCGGGTTTCGGCACCAGTGCCACTTTCATCTTTGCCATTGAGACCCTCCGTTTCTTACTGGGGATTCACGCCGGAAGTTTTGATGCACGGCTCGCGCAAACCGACACATTCTAAGGCGCTGCGGAGCCCGGCAGGCAAAGAAAATTCTGCGCGGAGAACTGAAAAAAAGTTTTGCAGAGATTTCCGACGCGATGCACAGGTACTTGGATTGACGCGCAGCTTGCTTCCACGCACAATGCGGCATCGCTTTGAACAAGACAGTGTTCGTACCCTGAAAGAAAATCTCTGCGCTTGCCCTCCGACGCGGATCGTGGTACAAAAGCGAAGAAAAGGCGAATATAAAGCAGAGCTCTCATGCCTGTTGACGCGACACTTGAGAAACCGTTACCGAATAACCTGGATGCGGAGCGCTCCGTTCTGGGCGCGATTCTGCTGGACAACAATGCGCTGAATCCGGCGATCGAGCATCTGCGGCCCGAGGATTTTTTTCTGGACCAGCACCGGCGCGTCTTCACGCAAATGATCGCCCTAGGCGAAGGACAGCAAGCCATCGACCTGGTGACCTTGACCGAGGAGCTTAATCGCAAGGGCGAACTGGAAGCTTCCGGTGGCGCGCCGTACTTGGCGTCGCTGGCGGACGGCATGCCGAAGGTTTCCAACATCGAGCATTACGCACGGATCGTCAAGGAAAAGGCGATCCTGCGCAACCTGATTCACACCACGCACAACATTCAACAGCGCGCGTTCGAGGGCGCGGACGGCGCGGACGCGATTCTGGACGGCGCGGAGTCCGACATTTTTGCGCTGGCGGAAGACCGCGTACGCGCGGGGCTGCTGCCGATCAAGGACATCGTCCGCGACAATTTCGAGCGGCTGGAGAGAATTTTCCGTGAGGGGAAGAGCATCACGGGCATCCCTACAGGGTACGTGGAGTTGGACAAGCTCACGTCGGGGTTGCAGCCCTCAGAGTTGCTGATTCTGGCGGCGCGGCCTTCGCAGGGAAAAACGGCGCTGGCGCTGAACTTAATGGAAAACATCGCGATTCGCGGCGGGCACCCGGTGGCGATGTTCAGCCTGGAAATGTCCAAGGAATCGCTGCTGCAGCGGCTGGTGGCGTCGGTGGCGCAGATCGACGCGCACAAGTTCCGCACCGGCCATTTGAGCAAGGAAGACTGGCGGCGGATGACGGAATCGCTGGGAACGATTTCCGCGGCGCCGCTATGGCTTGACGATGCGGGATCGATCAGCGTGCTGGAGATCGGGGCCAAGGCGCGGCGGCTGAAGCGGGAAAAGGGATTGTCGATGCTGGTGGTGGATTACCTCCAGCTCATCACCGCGCGGGGACGGTTTGGCAACCGGCAGGAGGAAGTGTCGAGCATCTCGCGCGCTTTGAAGGGACTGGCGAAGGAGTTGCAGATTCCCGTGCTGGTTCTGAGCCAGCTTACGCGCGCGCCGGAGCGCGACGAGCGCGGGCCGCAGCTTTCGGATTTGCGCGAGTCCGGCGCCATCGAACAGGATGCCGACGTAGTGATGTTCATCTACCGGCCGCATTTCTTCAAGGCAGGGGCGACGCCGGAGGAGCGGGAAGAAACTGAGCTGCGCATCGCCAAGCAACGAAACGGACCGACCGACATGGTGAAATTCGTGTTCCGCAGCCGGTTTACGCGGTTTGAAGAGGCGGCGCCGGATGCCTTCTCGCAGTTTGCCCCCGACGACATGTAATTGTTGCCACAGCGCGGCAGTTCACCCACACTTGTGCCGGAGAGGGCGGAATTCTGTCAGCGATGCAGTGCATCGATGAAAGGGCACTGGTACCCCCCACCCCCTACCATTTTTTGCATGAATTTCAAAACAAAGGACTTACAAAATTTGCAATTCGTAATAGATTGATTCTAAAGGTCAGGGAAAAGTACTTCCTATAGCAGAGAAAGGCCACCAATTTGCCGAGGAAAAGGTGTTGTCATTCAGGCGGCAACCAAAATGGTTGGCGGCGGGCCGAGGCCGCGCGAATGGCGTAAACTATTTTATTCGGAAGGCACATGGCAGGCAGACAAAAGAGTCTCGGCAAAGAAGTGCGACGTCCCGTCTGGGCGGAAGTATCACTTGGGGCGCTGACGTCCAATCTGGAAGCGATTCGCAAATACGTGAACCCGCAGCACGAAAAGCGCAAAGAGCCGCGCAAGATTCTCTGCATCGTGAAAGGCAATGGGTACGGGCACGGCGGCCCGGAAGTCGCCAAGGCGCTGGAGAAGGCAGGGTCGGACTGGTTTGGAGTTACCTGCACGGACGAGGGCGTTGCGGTGCGGCAGAACGGGGTGCGAAAGCCGATCCTGGTGCTGACGAGTTTCGTGGCGGGGGAAGAATCACGGCTGGTGGAGCACGACCTGACGGCGGTGATTCATCGCTGCGAACAACTGGCGGTGTTGAATCGCGCGGGGGCGCGGCGCGGCGGCAAGAAGCGCGTGCCCTTCCATTTGAAAATCGATACGGGGATGAACCGGCTGGGCATCGCATCCGGCGACGTGGAATGCTTTGCGCGGCAATTGGGGAAGTGCAAGCACCTGGAGCTTACCGGCATATTTTCGCACTTTGCTTCCTCGGAAGTTTTCACCGATAGCGCGGTTGGCCAGCAGACACGCGAGCAAGAAGAGCGTTTTTACGCTGCGCTGGAGCGGCTGCGCGCACTGGGGATTGATCCCGGCATCGTGCATCTGGCGAACAGCGCGGCAATCGTGACGCGGCCGGAAACCTGGGCGGACATGGTGCGGCCCGGAGCGATTCTGTATGGCTACCATCCGGGTTACGATCCGGCGGAAAAGCGCGAGGAAGCCGAAAAGCGGTTGCCGCTGAGGCCGGTGATGAGCCTGCGTTCGCGGATTATCAGCCTTCGAAGAGTTCCGACAGGCGCGGGGGTGGGGTACAACGCGACGTTTGTGGCCAAGCGGCCGACGCGCATCGGGGTGCTGGCGGCGGGATACGGAGACGGCATCCACCGTTCGCTGGGAAATCGCGGGAACGTGCTGCTGCGCGGGAAGCTCGTGCCGATCGTGGGGATTATTTCGATGGACGTGACGATGATTGACGTGACGGACGTGAAAGACGTTGAGGTCGGGGACGTGGCGACGGTCTACGGCACGGACGGGACGGAGATCCTCCCGGCGAATCGCGTGGCGCGCGGCGTGGGAACGGTCACCTCGGATTTGCTTTGCGCGGTGAGCCAGCGCGTGCCGCGACTCTACGTTAAATAAACTCTACGTGAAGTAATCGGAAAAGTTCATGCGCCGCATCAGCATCTCGACTCCTCCTGATTTGATATCCGCTTGACTCCGTATTATTGAGAGAGTATATAACCCCGGTAACGCCAACAGGCGTTGCACATCCCGCATCGGCCCCTTCCCCTCCTGCGGGCTGGCTGTACTGATTTTGCAGTGCACGATCGAAACTGTGAGGTCGTATGAGCCGGATCATTCCTGAAACCCAGCGGCGTTTGCATCCCCCGGAATCCCGAGCCTCCTTCCGAGGTGAAGCTCGTTCGAACCGCGCGCGTCCTGGCTGGGCGTGGCGCGGAGGATGGGATTACTGCGCGGCGCGCGCGTTGCTAGTCGCGTGCACGGGGGCTGTGAGCTATACGCTAGGGCCGTTTGGCCTGCGCGGATTGCCGGCGGCCAGCGTGGGATTGGTGATGGCGCTGGCCGTGCTGCTGGCAGAGTTGCGGCTGAGGAAAGCGCCCTTGAGCGGGCTGCTGGGCGGGGCGATTGGCGCGGTGCTCGGAGTGTTCGCGGCGCTGCTCGTGACCCTGGTGATTTCGCGCACGGATGAGCCTGAAGCGACGAAATCCTTCCTGGAATTCGCGGCGCTCTTCGGATTTGGTTATCTGGGACTGGTGCTGGGGTCGGGTCGCGGCGGAGAAGTACAGATGGAGGCGCTGAGCGGGTTTCTCGGGAAGAAGTCTGCGCACGGGGAATCCGTGAAGCTGCTGGACACCAGCGTGTTGATCGATGGGCGAATCGCGGAAATCTGCGAGGCGCAGTTTTTGGAAGGAGTTCTCGCGGTGCCCCAGTTCGTGCTGCACGAACTGCAGATGGTGGCGGATTCCTCGGATTCGTTGAAGCGGCAGCGCGGGAGGCGCGGGCTGGAGGTGCTGCAAAGGATGCAAAAAATGCCGCAGGTGGAATTGCGGATATTGGAGCAGGACATTGCGCAGGCCGGGGACGTAGATCACAAACTGGTGGAGCTGGCGCGGCGGATGGGGGCGAAGATCGTTACCAACGATTTTAATTTGAACAAAGTGGCGACGGTGCAAGGGTTGTCGGTGCTGAACGTGAATCAACTGGCGCACGCGCTGAAGCCCGCGGTGCTGCCCGGAGAAGCGATGCGCGTGCTGATTCTTCGCGAAGGCAAGGAGGCCAACCAGGGAGTGGCGTATCTGGATGACGGCACGATGGTGGTGGTGGACGGGGCGCGGCGCATGATTAACCGGAGCGTGGACGTGATAGTGACGTCGGTGCATCAGACCACGGCGGGGAAGATGATTTTTGGGCGGCTGGAGGAACGAGCGGAGCAGGCAGCTCCCGCCTTGCGGCAGGCGGCCGCGGCAGGGGGTGGCAATAGTGGCGGGCGTTCTGATGCGACGAGCCGGGTGGAACCGGGAGCGCGCGTTTCGGGGCAGGGCACGCAGGACCGTCAGGCTCGCCACAACTTTCCGGAGACGGATGCCGAATAGTCGACGGCGATCCCCGAGCTTCCTTGCTCATTCCATAACGTTAACCGTTGAAGTGCGGATCGGCAGCGTGGGATGGCGAGCCACGGCTGCCGAGTTCACGGCACGCCCCGGTTGAGGTACACTCTGAAGTTTGCGAGACCGCACCTGAAAGCGACCGGGCGGAATCGCTCCAAACATGAGCCGAATCGTCGCCATTCTTCCCGCGGCAGGCATGGGAACGCGCATGGGCGCGGAAACGCCCAAGCAGTTTCTGGAGCTGGACGGAGCGCCGATCGTGATCCTCAGCCTGCGGCGGATTGCGGCCTGCGCGCTGGTTACGGACATTATTGTGGCGACCCGACCGGATGAAGTGGCGCGGCTGGAGGAACGGATCGCGCGGGAAAAATTCAGGCAAGTGGTGCGGGTGGTGAAGGGCGGCGATTCGCGGCAGGATTCCGTAGCGGCGGCGCTGCGCGAAGTGGCAAACGACGCGGAAATCGTGCTGGTGCACGACGCGGTGCGGCCGTTCGTGACGCCGGAGCAGATCACACGAGTGATCGAAGAAGCGCGGCGGTGCGAGGCGGCGATACTGGGCATCCCGGCAATGGACACGGTGAAAGAAGTGAAGCGCGCTAGCTTGCCGGAGGACGTGGCGTTGATAACGGGGACGGTGCCACGGGAGCGCGTGGTGCTGGCGCAGACGCCGCAGGCGTTTTCAACGAAACTTTTGAAAGAAGCGTTTGCGCGGGCCGAGACCGATGGAGTGAATGCTTCGGATGAGGCGGGGCTGGTGGAGCGCATGGGGCGCGATGTGCACGTGGTGCTGGGGTCGGAACGAAATATGAAGATTACCAAGCCGGCGGACATGGAATTGGCGCGGTTCTACCTGGAACGCGAGCGGCAGAAGGCATGAGCACGCGCTGCGGAATCGGGTATGACTTGCACAGGCTGGCGGAGGGACGGAAACTGATTGTCGGCGGGATTGAGCTGCCGTTTGACAAGGGGCCGGTGGGGCACTCGGACGGGGACGTGCTGGCGCATGCAATGTGCGATGCGCTCCTGGGGGCGGCGGGACTTGGGGATATCGGGACGCACTTTCCGGACACGGATGCGAAGTGGAAGGGCGCGAACAGCATGATTTTTTTGGAACATACAAGAAAACTGCTGGATGAGAAGAATTTCGCTATCGAGCACGTTGATGCGGTGGTGATTACGGAAAAGCCAAAGTTGGGGCCGCATTTTCCGAAGATGCGGGAGGCGCTGGCCAGGGCGCTTAGCGTTTCTACAGAAAAGATACATTTGAAGGCGAAGACCAATGAAGGCGTAGACGCGATTGGCCACGGGGAGGCCATTGCGGCGCATGTCGTTGCCACGCTGAGTCCCCGCTGAATTGCTGACGCTGTGCCTGTAGGAGCGGCCGCCGCGGCGGGTGTCCCTGCGCTACAATTCTCTTGATGCTTCCTGATGAACATTCTGAAGCGGTTGCTGCGGTGAATCCCTTTACTGCGGACGATGTTCTTGCCATCCTGCGCGGACGCGCCTGGCTGGCGGCGGAGCCTTCGCCGGAGCAGCAAGGCTGGTGCGAACGCGCTGCTTCGATGCTCGGGGGGCACGCTGTTGACCGCGCTGCGCTGGCGGAGTTGCTCGGGCTAGTTTTTCAGTACGACGCTCGCGAAATCATCGCCAGGGTGGAGAGTCACATGGTGCTTTCGCGTTATGCGGCGCGGGGGGTGCTTCGGCAGGTTGCGCTGAAGCTTCTGGACGGAGAGGCGCTGACGTCGGAAAGATTCAAGGAAATTATCTCCGCCATGAAAGAGGCGATGGAATTGCGCGGGCGCGAACTTTTTCATCCCATTCGGCTGGCCTTGGCGGGGCGGGCTGGAGAAGGCGAACTGGACCGGGTGATCCTTTTGCTCGACGAGGGTGCTGCGCTTTCGTTCGCTGTGCCGGTAAAATCGGCTCGGGCTAGGATTTTGGAATTTTGTTCGGCGTTGGACTGAATCTGTGGTGGCAGGAAGGAGTGATCCGGGGTAGCTGCCGGTGTCATCGAACCGTGCTGCGGAGTTAGGGCAAAGCCGCAGCCCCGCCCGCCTCTGGCTATTTTACCGCGGAGACACGGTAAATCACTCCGGCCCCATCATCGGAAACCAGCAGCGATCCGTCCGGCGCAACGGTCACACCGACGGGCCGCCCCCAAACGTCCGGCTTGCTCGCATCCGGCACCAGTCCCGTCAGGAACGGAACGGGATCCGCCGACGGTTTGCCATCCTTAAACGCCACAAAGGCAATCTGGTATCCCGAGCGCGTCGCCCGGTTCCACGAACCGTGCTCGGCCACGAACGCGCCGCCCCGGTAACTTGGCGGAAATTGTTTCCCGGTATAAAACGTAAACTGCAACGGAGCCACGTGCGCGCCAAGCAAGACGTCCGGAATGATCGCGCGCGCCACCAGCTCCGGCTTCTGGGGCTTCACGCGCGGATCCACGTTGTCCCCAATGTAGCTGTACGGCCAGCCGTAAAATCCTCCGTCCTTCAGCGACGTGAAGTAATCGGGAGGCACGTCGTCCCCCATCTCGTCGCGCTCGTTAACGGTCGTCCATACATCTCCCGTGACCGGCTCGAGCGCCAGCCCCACCGGATTCCGCAATCCCGTGGCGTACAGCCGCGCGTTCTTGCCGTCGGGATCGCAAATGGTTACTGCCGCGCGGCGCGGATTCTCGCCCGTGTCAATGTTCGACGCCGAGCCAACACCCACAAAAAGGTGTTTGCCATCCGCGGAAAACGCCAGCGATCGCGTGTCATGCCCGCCCGTTGGCAAGTCCAGCAGGTGCTCTTTCTCGCCGAGCCTCTTCGAGGTCTTCGGGTCGTAGCGAAAACGCGCCAGTTCGTTCATGTTCCCGACGTAGACGTAGTCCTCGCGGAAGGCGATCCCAAACGGCCGCCGCACGCCGCTCGCAAACACTTCGCGTTCCTGCGCTCCGCCGGTGTGTTGCGGGTCGCGCAAAATGATAATTCCGCCTGCTCCGGTATCGGCCAGAAAAATGTCTCCGTTCGGAGCCACTGTTAACCAGCGCGGATATTTGAAATCGGCCGCAAAGACGTTCACGCGAAATCCCGGCGGTACCGTGGGCAGGAATCCCGCCGGAGGCTTCGTATTCTGCGGTCCATTGCCTGCGGAATTGGTTGCGAATGGCGGCGGCAGTTTTGGCCTCTGGCCGTGCGTGACTTGCGCCCTCCCCAGGCAAGGCAAACAAAGCGTCAAAGCTAAAGCAAGAATGTTTCGTGCGTGCATGAAGGTACCCTCTCAAGAAATGCGACTATTATTTCCTTCTCTATGATGCCTCAGGGAAACTCCGGTTCCAAATGCCGCCGGTTCCCTGAAGTCGTGCAGATCAACGTGCGGGCAGACATCTAGCCACAGCCAATTTTCCCAATCTCGACACCTGTCGATCCGCATCTAATCCGGCAGGGAAAGAGTAAACTAAGCTAGATCGATTCGGAGACGAACCATGCAGAGTCCCTATATTGGCCGCGGCATCGCGTTGGTAGTGATTGTCGGCCTCGTCGGCTGGACGGCAATTCGTGCCCTGGGCTCCAGGCCTCCCGAAGCCCCGAAGCTGCCCTTCCCCGCGCCGGCTATTGATGTGCCCTTGGCCGCCGCCGGGAGCCAGCAAACCGCGGTTTTTGCCGGAGGCTGCTTCTGGGGCGTCCAGGCGGTCTTCGAGCATCTCAAGGGCGTTTCTTCCGTGACTTCCGGCTATGCGGGCGGTTACGTCAAGTCGCCCTCCTACGAAACCGTAAGCATGGGCGTCACCGGCCACGCCGAAACCGTCAGCGTTGCTTTTGATCCATCTCAAGTTAACTATGGCCAGCTCTTGATGGTTTTTTTCTCCGTGGCGCACGATCCTACGCAATGGCACCGCCAGGGCCCGGACACCGGCTCACAGTATCGCTCCGCGATTTTTTACACCAGCGTCGAGCAGAAGCGCATCGCGCAGGCCTACATCACGCAACTCGATGCCGCGAAGGTGTATTCGCGGCCCATCGTCACCAAAGTCGAGCCCTTCCAGGGATTCTATCCCGCGGAGAGTTACCACCAAGACTACCTCAAGAAGAATCCTGATAATCCTTACATCGTCTACAACGACCTGCCCAAACTGGAAAACTTGAAAAAAGATTTCCCGGAACTCTATCGTCCGTAAGGCCTCCGGATTTTGCGACCGCATCGTGGCTAACTTTTTGAGGACAACTAGTTACATCTCCGTCGGGCTTGCGTTAGATTGAATGGGGGCGTCTTTATGAGAGACTCCGCACTCTAGGCTACAATTCACCGTAAGGAGAACGATGATGAAACCTTTCGCTTGTGCTGCGCTGTGTTTGTTGGCGGCATACCTGGTTTTCGTGCACGACAGCGGTGCCCGTGCCGCCGCAAAGCCGGTCACCGTGGACATCAAGAATGCGCAAGGCCAGAGCGTCGGCACCGCGACCCTGACGCCCGCGCCCAAGGGCGTCAAAATCGCCATCGATATCAAGAATCTTCCGCCGGGTGAACATTCCATCCATATTCACCAGGTGGCGAAGTGCGAGCCACCCGATTTCAAATCCGCCGGTCCGCATTTTGGCGGTGGGGGCCATTCGCATGAAGGCATGAGTGCAGGCGCGCCCGCCGGCGACATCCCAGACTTTGCGTTGATTGTCGCTGCCGATGGCACGGCCCACGCCACCACCATCGCGCCGAACGTGACCCTGGGGACGGACGAAAACTCCGTCTTCAGCAATGGCGGGACTTCCATTGTCATTCACGCCGTCGCCGGCGGCACCGGCACTGGTGCTCCGCCGCGCATCGCCTGCGGCGTCGTCGCCAAGCCGGAATAAATCCGGCGCGCGCTATTTTTTATCGGGACGCTCGGTCACCGCTTTGCCGGCGGTGCCGGGAAGCCCCGTCTTCGCGCCCCCGGCCGACTCCCCATCGATTAGCGCGTTCAGGCTGGGATAGCCGTAGATCGTCGGCGCATGATTTTGCATTAGCCCGCCGGTGTCCGCCGTGGGCCCGTAGTTGCTGTGCAAATCCCGGGTAAGCATTCGCAGCATCGTCATCTGCTGGCCGCGATGGTGCGCGGTGTGCGCGATTCTCCGTACCATCACCCACGCGCGCGATCGTTGCACGTCAAAGAATTTCGTTTCTGATTCCCACCACGAATCATCTTTCATCTTCAGCGCCGCCAGCCGCTTTCCGCTGTCCTCCGCGTAACGCTTGATGAATTCCAATCGAGTTTCCGTCCCCGGCAAGGGCGGCGCGTTGACGTCAATCCCCAGCATGCCGGTGAACCACAGGTTCTCGCTCACGCACTGGTGCACCATCTGTTCGCGCACGCTGCGCCCCCTCGAATCACTTGGGTTTGGACGCACCAGCAGATCCTCGTCGCGGAATTCACTCCACACGCTCACCACCTTCATCCGCTCCGTCTCATACGTTTCAACCAGGAAGTCATATCTCATGAACGCCATCCTTCCTCGCGGTTTCGCCGGAAGTTTTCTCGAGGGCGGTTTTCACGCCGGATTTTCGGCCGCGAATCTCACGACTAGTTATTTGTCGTACTTGAACGCTTTGTTCGGATACGGTGGCGCCTTGGGAACGGGCCGCGGGTCCCTTTGGATCTGCTCCTTCAAGTATTGCAGCGCCGCGTCGAGTTGCGCATCGCTTCCTTCAAACGAAGCATGCGGAAGATTGTCCACCACAATATCCGGGTCCACTCCATGCCCTTCAATGAGCCACTTCCCTTCGGGCCCGTAAACTCCAGACTCCGCTGCCGTCGCGATTCCGCGGTCCGCCAGCCTATTGCTCGCGGACAGCCAGATCTCGCCTCCCCAGGTGCGCACGCCGATCGCTTTTCCCAGTCCCAGCCGGCGAAAACCCTCGGCAAACGCTTCGCCGTCCGAAGCGGTTTCCTGGTCGCAGAGCACCACGATGTGACCGCGATAAGCGTATTGCATGTTGGAAGAGGGATTGCCGATGCGTGGCTGCCACCAGAACCACGCGGGCCGCAACAGCTTCCCAAGCAGCCAGGAATCGATGTTGCCGCCACGGTTGTGGCGCACGTCAATGATCAAGCCCTGGCGGTCGAATACGGGGTAAAACTCCCGCGCCCACTGCTCGATATCGCCAGAAGTCATCGCGCGCAAATGAATATATCCGATGTGGCCCTGTGAATCGGCTTCGACTTTCAGGCGCCGCGACAGCTCCCACTCCTTGTAAAGCATGTTGGCGTCATCCTTCGTGGAAATCGGCGTGACGATAACGTCGCGCGTCTGTCCCGAAGACGCCTTCACGCGAAGGAACACCTGGCGGCCGGCCTTCCCGCGCAGCACCGCGCGTTCATCAGCAACGCCGAGCAAGGGCTCGCCATCGATGCTGACAATCACCTCGCCTTCATGAACGAGCGAATCCGGCCGCGCCAGCGGCGGCGCTTCTTTCGGGAGGTCCGGATCGTGAATGTAAATGTGCTGCACCACGTACCCGCCGGCCTGCTCATCCCGGCGCAGCAGAGCGCCGAGCGTCGCCAGGTCCACTTGGTCCGCGGGTTTTCGGGAATCGCCGCCGAAAACAAAAATGTGCAGCGCGGAAAGCTCGCTCACCATTTGCGCGATGACGTCGTTCAGTTCGTCGCGATCCGCAACGCGGTCCACGAGCGGCAAATAGCGCTCACGCGTCTGCTTCCAGTCGACTCCGTTCATGTTGCGGTCGTAGAAGAAGTCGCGCTCCAGCCTCCAGGCATCCAGAAACAGCTCGCGAAATTCCGCGCGTGGATTGGTCGCAAACGTCCACTTCGAAAGATCGATCTTTGCCTTCGCCAGCACTTTTGGATCATTTAGTCCCGGAGCCTTCGCGTCGGAATCGAAAATGTAAAAGTCGTCGTGCTTCCACACCAGCATCTTTTTCCGGTCCAGCGAAAGCTCGTAATTCTTCACGTCCTCGACGACCGTCTCCGGCGGCGTTCCCTTGTTGGCAATGTCCACACAGGCGAGTCCTTCCTTCGGAGGCGCTTCGCCGGAACGATCCAGCCAGCACAACCTTTTCTCAGTAGCTTGCAGCTCCGAATAGTTCCCCGCGGGCACGGGCACTTCATTCAGCCGCGTAGCCAGATCCTTGAAATCGATGTTCACCACGGGGGGAGCCGGCTTTTTCCCGGCTTCCTTCTTGGTTTCCTCTTTGCTGGCTTCCTCCTTCTTCGGTTCATTTTTCTTGGGTTCGCCCTTCGGCTCCGTCTTCGGTTCCTCGGGCTTCGCGGACTGCTCCGGGTGGTCGGGATGAAGTTCGTCGACGGGCGCGAAGGGAGAACGCAGGCCGGGGGTCAACGCCAGTTCGTAGATTTTCATGGAACGGTCGAAGTACGGATCGGGTTGGCGGGTTCCCCACGGGGAGGGCACGGTGGTCGTCAAAGCCCGGTCGGAAAGGTAGTACAGCCATTTGCCGTCCGAGCTCCAACTCGGGCTGAAGCTGTTGTAGCGATTCGAGGTGATCTCCTGAATCGCTCCCGTCTTCGCGTTCACCACTTTGATTTGCCTGAAAGTATTGTGCGGGGTCTCCACGTACGCGAGCCATTGGCTGTCCGGCGACCAGGTAAGATCCTGGAAATCATCTTCCATGGATTGCGCGATGCGTTTCTGCTGCTTTGCCGTTATGTCGTAGAGCCATAGCTGCTGGTCCTTGTCGCGGTGCGCCAGCCATTTGCCGTCCGGCGAAGGTATGCCCTCCCAGCGCAGAACCTTCGAATCATTGGTCCACTGCTCCGGCGAACCGGCGCCGTTGGCTGGATATTTCCAAAATTCGGTTTCACCGCTTTCCGTGGAAAGCGCGATGACGCTCTTCCCGTCTGGCATGTAACGCGCTTCGCGATATCGCACTCCGGGATTCCCGGCCACTTTGACAATACGTCCGCTGTCCACAGGCAGCGTAAACACTTCGCCGCGCGCCGTGAACACCGCGGCGCCACCGTCCGGGGCAGGGTGCGCCGCGGTCAGATAGTCAAGAGGTTTTTTAACCCAGTGGTCGCGCAATTGATCGAAATCCGAAACCAGCGTGATGTTGATCATGGCGTCTTCGCCGGTTTTCAGGTCGAGCAGCCATAGGTCCGCCCCGCACTGATACGCGATGCGCCCCTCGGAAAGCGACGCCGACTGAATATCGAAACCACGTTGATGCGTATGCTCCTTCACGTCTTTGCCGTTCTTATCCATCGAGTAGACGTTCATGACTCCATCACGGTCGGAAAGGAAATACACGCGCCCTTCCCAAGCCATCGGATTGTTCGAGGTGCCGGGCCAGTCCCCCGTGAGCAGCACGGCCTCGGAGCCGGCTTCGTAGCGCCAGATGTTTTCCGCGGTGCCACCCTGGTAGCGTTTCGTCGAGCTGGGCTGGCGATCGAGCCGCGTGAAGAAGAGAGTCTTGCCATCCGCCGAGTAGCTGCCGGATGCGGCCTGCGCCAGCTGAACAATCTCTTTCTTGCCGCTGGCATCGATGGTCACCAATTTCGAGTCCGGCAATGCCGAGTACCGCCTGGTTCGAACGAGAACGCGCCCATCCGGAGTCCACCCGGCCGCGACGGCATTTCCGTCCCAGGTGCGCCGCTGTGGCAGGCCCCCATCCACCGGCATGGTGTACACATCGACAGGCCCTTCGTATTCCGCGCTGAACGCGACGGTTTGCCCGTCCGGAGAAATCGCCGCAGCCGTCTCCTTGCCGGGGTTTGAAGTAAGGCGCCTCGCCAGGCCGCCCTTGGCGCTCACCGACCAGAGATCGCCTTCCGCCGTAAAAATAATTATGTCGCCATGAATTGCGGGATAGCGGTAATAACCGGGGCGCGGGCTGCCTTTGTTTCCCGCCACGAGGGATGCGGCAAAAATGGTCCCGACGGCGAGTGTGAGAATCACTTGGCGAGCAATTCTGCTGGCTGGTTGTGACATGGATGTTTCTCTTCCTTTCAGGCGCACAACTTTTCAGGGGAAACCATGTTGGGGAAGTCAGTGCCTATCCGAAAAGCTTGTGGCGGTGATTCCCATTGGCTTGCCGAAGCTGCCATTCCATAGCGCCACAAATCCTACGCATGCGCCCATTGCGAAGCAACCAGATTTCATCTGGAAATCGTTGCATCAACTTCATGGCCGAGCACCACAAATGGATCGATAATCTTTGGAGAGAGCGAGTCCAGTTGGTACCATTGCCGTCTAAATAGGAAATCCTCCGTCCGGAGCACAATATGAACAACGCCAATCGTCGGCAATTCCTGGCGCAAGCCGCTGGACTGGGTTGCACGGCCCTAGGGGCTGCATCCTCGCTGGTCAATGTTTTCGCTGCCGCTGACGGTTCGTCTGCTTCGGCTGCGCAGCTTTCCGGGAAATCTCTTCTCGCCAAAATGAAATGGATGAACGAGCCCGCCTCCGCGAAACAATCCGACGATCAGTTCGTGGTCACCACCAAGTCCAAAACGGATTTCTGGCGGAAGACTTTCTATGACTACGTAACCGATAACGGCCACTTCTTCTTTCTGCCGATCACGGGCGACTTCACGTTCGAATGCCGAGTCGCTGGAAAATACGCTGCGCTTTACGACCAAGCCGGCCTGATGGTTCGCATCGATTCCAGCAATTGGCTGAAGTGCGGCCTCGAACTGGTCGACGGCATCGGTCATGCCAGCGTTGTCGTGACCCGCGATTTTTCGGATTGGTCCACCGTCCGGGGGATCACTACAAAAGCCCCCATCTGGTGGCGACTGGTGCGCAAAGGCTCTTCGCTTGAGGTTCTCTATTCTCTCGACGGCAAGAATTTCACTTCGACGCGCCTCGGCTATCTGCCTTTGCAAGCGTCCGTGGACGCCGGCGTCATGTGCTGCTCTCCCGAAGGCAACGGCTTCGACTGCACTTTCGATGAAATTCACCTGGGACAATAATTTGCACGACCGCAGAGGACCAGCGGTCCACGCCGGTCGTCGGGCACCTGAATCTGTTGACACCAACGGCGCCATGCGGTATTTAGTCGGGGACGCGTACTGTCCCTGCCACCGTTCCGCTCCCCGTTTCCAGTGCGCGCACGTCCAAGACAATTAGGAGGCCGTTATGCCGAATCCTGTCCGCGCTATCCCCGAGGGGTATCACAGCATTACGCCGGCGCTCACGTGTAAAGACGCCGGCCGGGCCATGGATTTTTACAAAAGTGTTTTTGGCGCCACCGAAATCATGCGCATGGCTGGCCCGGATGGCAAGGTCATGCACGGCGAACTCAGAATCGGAGACTCGGTGATTTTTGTGTCCGATGAGTTTCCCGGAATGTCCTGCGCACCCACCCCCGGCGCCACAAACCCCGTTTATATTTTTATGTACACGGAAAACGTGGATGCCCTTTACAACAACGCCGTAGCCGCGGGCGCCAGAGTCGACATGCCGCTCATGGATCAGTTCTGGGGCGACCGCTACGGGAAGGTCACCGACCCGTTCGGGCACCAGTGGGGCTTGGCGCAGCACGTCGAGGACGTCGCACCCGAGGATATGATGCGGCGTCAGAAAGAGGCCATGGCGGCTCAATCAACCAAAGCTGCCGGTCAAAGCTAAATCCTTCCGTTCAAGTTTCATGGAAAAGCCCGCCGCATGCTAACGCATCGGCGGGCCTTTCGATTTCCAGAGGCAGCAGGTGAAGTTCTCTGCGACCCGTGCGCCGGCCGCTGTCAGTGCTTCTTGAAGAGACAGACACCCGACCAGGGCCGGTTGCCGGCAGGGCCTTTTATCTCCGGCAAACGACCCAGCAAGCGCAGGAAAAACGGCGGCCGCTTGAATCGCGTGGCGGTTTTCAGCAAACTTTTCACTTCAAGCGGTTCCCAACCATGGGGCGTGAAAAAAGCCGGCCCTTCCGCGGGAGCGAACCGGAAAGGCGCCCCTACCTTGCTGAGTTGTTTTCCGGTCGTGCGCTGCATCATGCGCAAAAGTCCCGGCGAGTGCAGATCGAGGAGCCAACGCTCGAAATGCGAGCCCGTGGCGAGGTCTTTCGCCAGCGCGGCGGCCTCGTCCGAGTTGAGATAGATGATTAGTCCTTCAGTGAGCACCAGGATTTTGTTGGCGCGGCGATTGAGGTCCGTAAAGAGCATTCGCCGCGCAATGCCGTCGGAAAGATCCAGGCGAACGCGCTGCAAAGCACAGCTCGGTTTTTCATTCGCAAGGATTTCTTCCTTGTAGGCAAGGATTTCCGGCAGGTCGACTTCGATCCACTGCAACGAAGCCGGCAGCGCCATGCGGTAAGGCCGCGCGTCCAGTCCCGCGGCAAGATTCACCACCATGTCCACGCCCTGCGCGAGCTCCTGCGCGATGAACTGATCGAAAAGGTAGGTCCTCGCGACCCAGGCCCATGCGTGGCTGTTTCCTTCCGACAGCGTGTTGGCGATGTCCACGCCCATTTTCCCGGCGAGGCGTTCCGCAAAGGGATCGCGGAAGAGCGCGTCGAGGCGCTCGGTTTCGCGCGCGCGAAAGACCGCCGCCCATCGTGCCGTGTCCGAAATGTTTCGAGCGACGGCTTGCGCGTTGGTTGCTTGAGCCTCGGCCATAGCTGCGGTCCTTCCGGCGGGAAGCAGCCGCATGCGCCCGCCCGCGAGATGACTCTTCGTTTGGCAAAAGTCATGCCGCTGAGTATTGGATACTTTGCATGCGCCGGATGTTACAAGTGCGCTCGCGGCGCCCGGTGCGCCTACAACGGCCAAAGCCAGGCGGCGCCGCGTACTCCGCTGGCGTCGCCGTGTTTCGCTGGAAGAATCGGCGTGTCTGCTTCTTTGCCGAATACGTACTCCTTCAGGCGGACCGGAACATTTTGGTAAAGGCGGGGAATTTGTGAAGCGCCTCCGCCCAACACGATGACATCCGGATCAAGAAGATTGATCACTTGCGCCAGGCCGCGCGTAAGCCGGTCTTCGAATCGCTCGAGTGCGGCAAGCGCGGCCGCTTCGCCAGCGGCGCTTCGCGCGATAATCTCAGGCCCTTTGAGCCCAACGTTGGTGGCGCGCTGATAATCCGCCTCCAGGCCCGTTCCGGAAATCCACGTTTCGATGCAGCCGTTCCTCCCGCAATAGCATGCCGGGCCGGGAAACTCCCCGGGCTGCATCCATGGCAAGGTGTTGTGTCCCCATTCGCCGGCGACGCCGTTGGAACCGCTGTGCACGCGGCCATCGACGGCGATTCCGCCGCCGCAACCGGTGCCCAAAATCACCGCGAAGACGACGTACTTGCCAGCGCCGGCGCCGTCGGTGGCTTCGGAAACCGCCAGGCAGTTGGCGTCGTTCGCGCATCGCACCTCGCGGCCCAGGGCGCGGCTCAGGTCCTTGTCAAACGGTTTTCCGTTCAACCAGGTTGAGTTGGCGTTCTTCACAAGGCCGGTCTTCGTGGAAATGGTACCGGGGATGCCCATTCCCACCGTGGCGCTCCGGCCGAGGTCCTTTTCGATGGCTTGCGCGGCTTCCGCGACCGCGCGAACCGTGCCTTCATAATCGAAGCGCGGGGTAGCAATGCGGTGGCGGTGCAGTTCCCGGCCGTAGCGTTCGAGAGCCACGAATTCAATCTTGGTCCCGCCGAGGTCCACGCCGATGCGAATGTGGTCTTGTTTTACTTGACGGGTCGGCATCGATGAAGCCAGCCTCCGGCGAGGAGGTAGTCTACACCGTGGCGTTCCCTTCTGAATGGGTAGGTCTTTGAAATTCTTGCTCGGGCGCGGAAGGTCTTCCGCGCTCCCGAGTCATGCGGGCGCTGGGAGAGACAGGGTTCTAAGTGGCCGAGATTTTAAGCCGCGACCAGTTTCGGCCCCGGTTTGCTGCCAGGCTCGCTTGGTTTTTGCCGGAGTTCGCGTTCGGCGCGGGTCCAATCGTCGAGCGCGTTTCCGGGTGCGCCGCCGCGCTCCAAATAGATTTGGTAAGCGCGCAGGGCAATTTCCTCGGTTGAAGGATGCGTCAAAGCTGTTCGCGGCTTTGTCGCAGTTTGCAAGGAAGGGTTCGTCTTCTTGGGCATCCGTCTCTCCTTTCGAGGGCCGGCTATCATTCTACATTTGGAGGAGAGCCAAGGGTTGAGAAATTCGTGGAAAGCTAATCAAAAGATTCAATAGTTGGAATCGAAGAAACGCCCTGCGCCGCGGGCTTAAAAACCACGAGAAGCGCTCTTGGATTGAAAATCAGCTTGCGGAGTTTTAGTAGCCGTCGGTTTCGGCGAGGATGGCCCGGGTATGGCGATGCCAAAGGGTGATCTTCGTGCCGGGATATTGGGCGGCGAGCGCGGGAAGGCGTTGCCTGGCGGTATCCAAGTCCTCAAAAGTTTCCAATTCCAAGTGTTGTCCGTCGGCGTCCATGATCAAAATGTCGTAAGGGGCGCTGAACGCGAGGCAAGCCTTTCCCGCCATGGTGTGCTTCCTCCTTCTGGGTAGTGAAGGAAAAGTGGAAACCGTTACAGTGCAAGAATCGTCCGGATGCGCGGGGCGGACCCCGAGTGCTCTTCCTAGCGGGATACGGGATCAGTGGGCAGCAGCGGCTTTGGGCTCGCCCAGGGGAGGTACGACGCCGAGTTGCTGCATCAGGCCCCAAGCGTCCCAACTGACGTAGGAATCCATGATTTTTTCGTTCACGAGGTGATGAATGGTGATTCCGTCTATAGACACTTTTTTGTTGGTGGCGGGAATGCCCATGAATTCGCCTTTGTGGGTCCCCGAAATCGTCCACGCGACGGCCAGCTTTTCTTTTTCGCCGACGAAGTCTTCCAGTGTGAAGTGCAAATCAGGCACGCCAGCGATGAAACGCGCGATTTGGCGTTTGTAGGCTTCCGGACCAACCGCCGAACCTGTAAGGTTGGGATCGTGGAGCGCATGACTGGAGGCGACGATTTCGTCGAGGAGTTCGAGGCGGCGTTTGTTCCAGACTTCTTCGTAGAGGCTGCGAACGATGGTTTTGGCGTCGGCTGACATGGTTCCTCCTCCTAACGCAGGCAGTCCGGCAAGCCCGGAGTTGGCGCGCCTCACTAAACGATTCGCAGAGGACTGGAGGGGTGAGGCTTGCCCGAGCGTACTCCCAAGATAGCTCGTTTGCAATCGCGGGAATGAAGGTTCGGATGAGCGCCGCAAGCAGGGTGCAGCCGGCAAGCCGTGGTGATTCCAGGCGAAGCGAGGCATTGGAGCGTGCCTTGAAAATGGGGGAGACGGATGATATCTCCCCGAACGTATTCTATTTGGCGGCGTCGCGCTCGATGCGGAAAGTAAAACAGCCGGCCGTGGTGCTGTTGACCTGCAGATAGTCGGCGCCGGGATGGGCGAGCAGTTTTTCAATGGCCGGCTCGAATTGGCCATCTGACACATATTCGTGAGCCAGAAGGCGGCGGCCACGTGCGTAGGCCTCGACTGTGCGTGGGCTGCCACGAAGCTCCTCAGGAAAGCCAGCGTCCTCCGAATAACGCGGGCAAGCGTCCGCGTGAACGTAGACGGGGCCGGGTTGTGGAAGCGCCTCGACGCCGGTGAAGCGGTTATAGATAAAAAGTATTCTGCGGTCTTGGCCTACGACAAAAGTGCGCAGGCAGTGACGGCAGGGAGCAGCGTCGGTGGCTACTTCCTCGTGCGCGGGAAATCCATAAACAGGCGCACGAAGGGTGGCGCGGACGGCTTCCGCGACTTCCGATGGAATGGCTACGATGCGAATGGGCAGCATGAATTGTTCCTCACACTTTTCTTGAGATTCAGAGCGGCTAGTCCCGCCCTGCACACTCGCGATTGTGCGGTGAGTGCGCTTTCTGGCTCTATCCGGTATCGGCGGTCAAAGCAGGTTTCCGTGCGGTCTCGATTGGGGCTGGGAAGTATGGCTGCTAATCGTGATCGAGCACAGATGTGCTGCAGCCATACCCGCTGCCGTGAAGGGGAAATACCGGCACGGTTCGCGAAGAGCGCGAAGGAAAGGCTCTAAGCTTTCCCTCACAGTGGTTTCCGAGGATGCTGTGATTAGCGCTTGCAGCTATCGCTGACCATGCTTAGGCTTGTCACTTTGAGGTGGCCATGCTCGGCGGCATCCTTGTCCATGCCATGCTCTTTCATTTCATCCTTGGCCTTCTCTTTGGCCTCATGCATGTCGGCGTTGCGCACCTTGCCGGTCACGGTTACGGTGTGACCTCTGTGCGGCGAAAGCTTGACGCTCTTGCTGTGAAGCTCCCAGGTGCCGCCATTTTCGGTGGTCAGCTTATACTCGTGAGCGCCCTCGGCCTTGGTTAAACAGCCCGTCAAGGTGCGGACTTCGGTGTCCTTGTCCCCGCTGGAACCGATCGCTGGCACCAGCAACAGCGTGGATGCGGCGAACATACTCAGCAACACTTTATTCTTCATGAGTTCTCTCCTATTTGAATCTGAGGAGTGACAAGACATCCACTCCGCTTTTTTCACGGATTGACTTCTTCGATCTCGGGGCCCAACCGTAAAGGAAATGCCAGACACATGCCAAACTCACCCTGGCGGCGTCGCGATTCCACGCGCAGCGCGGCTGGCGGTCACTTAAGCTGTTCTTGAACTGCCCCTCACGAAATGCAAAACGAGCAGCACAATGCCCACGATAAGCAAGAGGTGGACTAAACCGGCGCTGACGTGAAATGCCAGAAACCCGAGCAACCAGAGAACAATCAAGACTGCGGCGATTAATCCAAGCATATCGCTATCTCCCTTCTTTACTGGGCGGGACGATCAGGCGAACTGATGTCGTGAAAAGCGCCGATACCCGCAGAGCAATGAATCCCCACGCGGAGAGAGCTTAAGAGTTTCGGTGAAGGGAAGTCTGTCCCATTTGAGACACTGTCGTGCGACGAGCACCGGCTGACTGCTCGGACAAGCTGCCTAGCCACCTATTGAAGCAACAAGATGTTTGTGCCCTTTTGGCGCAGTGTCTGGTCGAAAGTAACAAGCCGAAGACCTGATGCGAAAGCAAGCAGAAACGAATCGGCCCAATCCTTCGGGGACGCGAGGGCGACCGCGTCAGTGCTCGGAACAGGGTTTCGAGTCCGGCGGGCTCGTCAAGGAATTCGATTCGCTCATCTTGTAGCCAGCGGTCATACGCTTTCCAGGCTTCCTGCTGGCTTTTGACCTCGCGTTTCCTCTATTGGTCCTGGCCGGGGCGTAGACGTTGGAAAAGAGCTTTCGATGGGGACAAGGCGCGGCATGGGAGTGTCGTCCTTGCAATCGATGGCTTAGGAGTACGGAAATCAGTCCTGACGAAAGACCGCCGAGTCTGCATTCCCGAAAAAGATCTACAGCGAGTGACATCGGACACAAATGGAGGCCTACAAGAATTAAGGCTAAGAGAGCTCCCGCCGAGGAAGCGGTCGCAAGAACTAGAAAGCCTAGCCCGACGATGCGGGACAATGTGATCCCCGAGATTTCAACGGTCCATTCGAAGGGTACACTCGTATGGGGGCATCTGTTCGGGGGAGCGAAGCTCGGTCGTTGGATGACGGCGCGGCCTTGTGCGAGATTCGCAGATGAAATCGTCCAAGCTGCATGGAACCGCTCAGGGAGCTGATTAGAATTCTGCAATCAAGAGCAAGAATGAATCCACACCATTCCCAAAACGGAACTGTCCCTAAATGGTTATACATCCAAGGGTTATCAGTTTCGCTATTTATTCCCCGGACCCAAATTCCCGTTTTGGTGTTCCATCGTGAAACACAATTCCTGATTTGAGAATGTCTGCCGTAAATTCTAAGCACTCCAACCCGGAACGGAACACATCATAGATAAGAATGGCGGGACTGGGACTCTCCCTGTCCGAGAAGGGCGGACAGGACGCAAAAGAAAGGGCCGCTGAATGCTCAGCGGCCCTTCGTCACGCAAATTTATCGCTCTTATGACAACCCTAATACGATCTGCCAGAATCTGCCCGAATCTGCCGTGACTTCAGCCGGAGCCGAAGAAGGGCAGTGTGAGTAACTCGAAGCGGGCATCCCCGCGGCTCGTGAGGGCTTAGGGACGCCATGCGTGGCATGACCCGCACACCATAGCGGGTTGAGCCACGACTACTTTAGAAAGGAGGTGATCCAGCCGCAGGTTCTCCTACGGCTACCTTGTTACGACTTCACCCCAATCATGGGTCATACCTTGGGCGCCTGCCTCCTTGCGGTTAGCGTGGCGACTTCTAGTACAACTCACTTTCGTGATGTGACGGGCGGTGTGTACAAGGCCCGGGAACGTATTCACGGCGTCGATCTGATACGCCATTACTAGCGATTCCGGCTTCATGCAGTCGAGTTGCAGAC